>ERZ1643251.900-NODE-900-length-37183-cov-41.571563_pt1 | contig 37183 bp, 32 predicted proteins | sample MGYA00579261_ERZ1643251 | MGnify/ENA primary metagenome ERZ1643251 (study PRJEB29033, sample SAMEA4952267) | chicken gut metagenome | biome: Broiler Chicken; feature: Gastrointestinal Tract; material: Caecum | place: Ireland | collected 2018 | study: Broiler... | reverse complement strand
AAATTATTTTTAAAATAAAAAGACTATTAACAAAATTTATTTGTCAACAGTCTGAAATACTATATATTTACTATAGTATTTATATATTATTAAGTTTTTCTTTTAACATTTCAATATGTTTCTCAACTATTGATGGCGCTGGTCCACCAAAAGATGTTCTAAGATTAACACAATTAATTAAATCGATAGCATCATAAATATCTTTATCAAATAAAGATGAATATTGTTTATATTCTTCCAACGATAATGTATCTAAAGTTTTATTATTATCAATTGCATAAGCTACAATAGTACCAGTAATTTTATAAGCTTCTCTAAATGGTAGACCTTTTTTTACTAAATAATCAGCACAATCAGTTGCATTAATAAAACCTTTTTTAGCAGCATTTTCCATATTTTCTTTTATTACTTTCATTGTATCTAACATTGGAATAAATGTATAAATGCACATTTTAGTGTTATCTATACTATCAAAAATAGCTTCTTTGTCTTCTTGCATATCTTTATTATAAGCTAAAGGTTGACCTTTCATCATAGTAAGTAATCCCGTTAAATGACCAAATACTCTACCAGATTTTCCCCTAATTAATTCTGTGATATCAGGATTTTTCTTTTGTGGCATAATAGAAGATCCCGTTGAAAAAGCATCATCTAATTCAACAAATTTAAATTCCCAACTACACCACAAAATAATTTCTTCGCTAAATCTAGACATATGAACCATAATTATTGATAATGTTGATGCCATTTCTAACACAAAATCACGATCTGAAACGCCATCTAAACTATTGTTGCAAGGTGAATCAAAACCTAATAATTCACTGGTTAGCTCTCTATTTATGTTATGAGTAGTACCAGCTAAAGCACAACTACCTAGTGGATTAACATTCATTCTTTTAATAACATCTTTCATTCTATCAATATCACGCATAAACATTTCAGCATAAGCCATCATATGATGAGCAAAAGTTATTGGTTGAGCTCTTTGTAAATGAGTATAGCCTGGCATAATAGTTTTAGTATTTTCAGCAGCCTTCCTAATAATAACCTCAATTAACTCTTTAAGAAGAGAAATTATTTCATATGCTTCATCACGCAAATAAAGTCTAATATCAACAGCTACTTGATCATTACGACTACGAGCTGTATGTAATCTTTTACCAGTTGCTCCAATTCTATTTGTTAATTCACTTTCAACAAACATATGAATATCTTCAGCATTTCTATCAATTTCTAAATTACCATTTTCTAAATCCACTAAAATTTCTTTTAAACTTTTAATAATTTTTTCACTTTCAGAAGCATCAATAATTTTTTGATTACCCAACATTGTTGCATGTGCAATACTTCCTTGAATATCTTGTTTATACATTCTTTTATCAAATTTTATTGAAGAATTAAAATCATTTGTTTTACTATCTAACTCTTTTTTAAATCTTCCAGCCCATAATGGCATAAATATAACCTCCCTTAAAACAATTTAGTCTAAATAATTTTCTTTATTTGTTTTCAAACTTAAACCATATAAATTAATAAAACCAGTGGCATCAGCTTGATTATAATTATCATCAACATCAAATGAAGCTGTTTTTGTAGAATAAAGTGAATATGGACTTTCTAAACTCATAACTATAATATTTCCTTTATATAATTTTAATTTAACTTCACCTGTAACATTTTTTGAAGCTTCATCAATAAAAGCTTGCAAAGATTTACGTAATGGACTATACCATTTAGCTTCGTACAACAGTTCAGCAAATTTTACACTAACATTTTGTTTAAAACGAAATGTATCTTTATCTAGACAAATAGTTTCTAAAACTGCATGAGCTTTGTAAATAATACTTCCTCCTGGTGTTTCATATACTCCACGTGATTTCATTCCAACCAAACGATTTTCAACCATATCAACAATACCTATACCATTTTTACCACCAATATCATTTAATTTATAAATTATATCCATTGGTGACATTTTTACTCCATCTATAGATGATGGCACACCTTGATCAAATCCTAAAGTTAAATAAGTTGGTTTATCTGGAGCTTTTTCTGGAGTTACTCCCATTTCTAAAATTTTATCATAATCAGGTGCATTTTTAGGATCTTCTAAATCAAGTCCTTCGTGTGACAAATGCCATAAATTTTTATCTTTAGAATAACTTTCTTCACGACTTGTATTTAATTTTATACCATGTTTTTCAGCATAATCTAATGCTTGTTCACGACTTTTAATATTCCAAATACGCCAAGGAGCAATTATTTTAATATTTGGATTAAAAGCTTTTATTCCTAATTCAAAACGAACTTGATCATTTCCTTTACCAGTACATCCATGACATATTGCATCTGCACCTTCAGATTCTGCAATTTCTACTAATTTTTTAGCAATTAATGGTCTAGAAAAAGTTGTACCTAATAAATAAACATTTTCATAAACTGCTGAAGCTTTAATTGCTGGAACAATATAATTATTAACTAATTCTTCTCTTAAATCTAAAACATAAAGTTTGCTAGCTCCAGAATTCAAAGCTTTTTCTTCTAATCCTACTAATTCACTATCTCCTTGTCCAACATTTGCTGTTACACAAACAATTTCACAACCACCATAATTTTCTTTAAGCCATGGTATCATTATTGATGTATCTAATCCACCAGAATAAGATAAAATAATTTTTTTATAATTTTCTTTCATTTATGATCTTCCTTTCAAAATAACATTTATAATTATTTAAATAATAAAAAAGCTCTAGATAAATATCTAGAGACGACAAATTCGCGGTACCACTCTAATTGTCTATTATAAATAGACCACCTCAAATCAATAACGGAATTACCCGGAATATTATACTTTGCTTTTAATTACACATTTCCAACAATCACTCATAAGCTCTTTTCAATTATTCTAGACTGTTAGACTTTCACCATCTCTAACTCGCTTTTGCCATCAAAATAACCTACTTCTCTTAGTCGTCGCTTTTTTATTAAAAATAATTTTATAATATTATATATTTTTTGTCAACACTAAACAAATAAATTTTAATTATTTGTTTCATCATTATTTATTATTGCAAAATTAATGTACGACTTTATTAGTATTAACTAACCAAAAAGATCTATCAGTGCCTTTTCTTAAATAATCTTCATAAATTGAAGTAAATTCGAATATTTTTGTATGTTTAACTAATTCTTTAGCCATTATTGCCATATCATAAGCAGTTGAGTAATGATTAGCTTCATCTAAACCATGACAGTTCTTAAAATTAGTATCTTGTAACCCTAATTCTTTAGCTCGATCATTCATCATTTTAACAAACATCTCTTCAGTACCTGCTATTTTTTCAGCTAAAGCAACAGCTGCATCATTACCCGAAGCCACAGCTAAACCTTTAAACATATCATAAACACTCATCTGTTCTCCTGTCTCTAATAAAATTTGACTTCCTCCCATACTAGAAGCATTACTAGATACAGTTATCATATCTTCCCATTTAATAATATCTTTTTCAATTGCTTCCATAACTAGTAACATTGTCATTATTTTAGTCATACTAGCGGGATGTCTTCTTTCATGAGAATTTCGTTCATATATAATTTCACCAGTAGTAGGTTCCATTACAATAACACTGGAAGCATTAGTTGCAAGTTCCATAGCCTTTATATTAAAAGGAAATAACATAACTAACGCTAATAAAACACAACATATTTTTTTCATCAAAATCACCTATTAAAACTTATGAATCAAATTAAAAAAAATGTCAAAAAAAATTAGGAATAAATCCTAATTATCTTGAATTAAATCTAAAAATGCATCAATATTTGTTTTCCTAATATTATCGTTGTTATTTATTAATTCCATAATTTCATCTTTTGAAAGATACTTTACATACTCTACTTCATCTAATTGTAATTTAAGTTTATTTACGTCTATATCTTTTTTTATATAGAAAATATCTTTAAATGCGTCTTCATATTTATATGTTTTAAATAGTGTTATTTCACTAGAATCTATTTCTATTCCTAATTCTTCTTTTATTTCTTCCATTATAGCTTCTAGACTTGTTTGGCCTGATTTTACATGTCCACCTGTTGTTGCCCAAACATTATTTTTTCTTTTAGAAGTCATTTGAAACAAAAACTCTCCATTAGAATTTTCTATAAAAGCTAATACAACTACTATGTATCTATTACTTGGTACCGCTAATTTTGTTCCTTTTTCTCTAAATAATTTCTCACCAGTTGGTTTTTTGTTTTCATCATATAAATCTGTATATTCTCCATATTTTCCACTATTAATCATAATATTTTCTACCTTTTAATCAATATAAATTTATATTATATAACCTAATTTAAATATTGTTTTACAATTTCTAATATATTATTTAATTCAGTTAATAAAATATTGAAATTATTATTAACATATGTAGCATCATTTTCTTTACTCTTTAATTCATGTTGTAAACAAATATCTGCTAATTTGTCAAATCCTAAATATCTACTTTCGCTTTTTAAAGAATGAACTAAAATAGCATAATTTTCCATATCATTATTGTTTTTAAAATTCGTTAAATTAGTTACTTTCTCATTTACACCATTAACATATTCTCTTAATATTTCATTATATGTTGACACATCTCCTAAAAGTTCTAAAGCAGAATCAATATTTACACCTTTTTCTTTTAAATAATTAATATTACCTTTGTTAACATTTACATTATTATTAGTTATTGTTTCTTTAAAAACATTCTCACTATTATTTGATATATTATTTTTACTATTACCTAAATATTTGTTTAAAATATAAAACAATTTATCCTTTTCTATTGGTTTAGCTAAATAACCATTAAATCCTTTGCTTAAATATTGTTCTTCCATACCATTAATAGCATTAGCTGTTAATACTATAACAGGTGTATTAAAATTAGGATTCTCTTTTAATTTAACTAATACTTCGCCACCTCTCATTTTAGGCATCATGTCATCTAACAAAATTAAATCATAATTATTTACTTTAACTTTTTCTAAACATTCAAATCCACTTTCACATGAATCAATAGTAGGATTATATTTAGCCAGTATTTTTTCAGCTACTTTAATATTTAATTTATTATCATCAACAATTAATATCTTTTTACCTGTTAAATCTAAATCAGTATTAACACTTTCTTCTTTTTCTTGTTCTAATTTAGCTAAAGATAATCTTTGATCTATAGCAACAGTAAATTCAGAACCTTCACCATAAACACTATTAACAACAATATTTCCATTCATCATTTGAACTAATTGTTTAGTAATAGCTAATCCTAAACCAGTTCCTTCAATAGTTGTATTTCTATCTTCATCAACTCTTTGAAATTTAGTAAATAATTTGTTGATATCTTCTTTTTTTATACCTCTTCCTGTATCTTTAACAGATACAATTAAACGACATATTTCATTTGTTTTAACACATTTTACATTTAAACTAATCCATCCTTGATCTGTATATTTAACTGCATTAGTTAATAAATTAATCATTATTTTCTTAACATTAATATGATCTCCATATAAAACTTTAGGAATATCTTCTGCGATACTCACTTTAAAATCTAAAGGTTTTTCACCAATTCTTGCTTTTATTAATTTTACTATATCATTAAATAATTTATTTGTGTCATAATCTGTATTAACTAATTCTAATTTACCTGCTTCAATTTTAGATATATCTAATATTCCATTTACTATTTCTAATAAAGTATTAGAAGCAGTTATAACATCATTTGCATTATCTTTTGCTTCTTCCAAACTATCAGCATTAGCAATGCATTCTGAAAACCCAACTATTGCATTTAATGGTGTTCTAATTTCATGAGACATACTAGATAAAAAATCACTTTTAGCTCGATTTGCTTTTTCAGCAGTATCCTTAGCAATGTTTAATTGTTCAATCATTTTAACATCAGGATTCTCAATAGTAAATACCATAATCATAGTAATTAAACTTAACACAATTGAAACTAGATTAATTTCAGGAATAATAATTCGGCAAATAGCTACAATAGAAAGCAAAATTAACAAAAAATAAAGCGGAACATATTTGTTTTTATCTAAATCATGCTTCTTATCTTTATAAAATAGCAAAAATATTACCATAAAAATTATATATAAGCTAGCTCCAAGAAGCCCCAAAAAAGTCAAAGGACCATTAGAATTCAAAATACCATTTTCATTAATAATATTTACATTTAAAAATAAAGCTAAAATATAAATTATGCCATTTACTACTAAAATAAAATATTTAATTTTTTTGTTAAATTTATTAGCTGAAATAGTATATATATAATAAAACATCAAACTACACCAAGTAACAATTAAAATTACATCAACTCTATTTAAAATTTTGAGAACTATAGTTGAATTGAAAGTTAAAGCGACAAAGACTATGGATGTTGTAGATAATGCCTCTAAAAAATTAAACAGTAACATTTTCTTAAATATTTTTGTTTCTAAATTAGATACACCTTTTTTCAACAGAAACGTTATACTAATTAATAAAGAAATAACTAGAGCAACACTTGTTAGATAACCATTTCCCATACAATCAACTCCTTACTTTAAAATAATTATACACCATTTTTGTAAAAAAAAAAAGTAATATTAAATTACTATTCAAAAATATCATCACTTAATCTTTTATTAAAAAGAAAAGCATTATTTTTACTTGGAACTAGTTTTTTAACAGGACCATATACTTCTTTCCTATCAACAATATTTTTAGGTTTAAATATTAAACTATCAATATATTCTTCATTAAAATATGGCCATTCTTTAAAACGTTGTTTTACATACTCTTCCCATTCATTATCCGCTATATCTTCTCTTTTTGCTACTTCAGTTTCCCAAATATTCCATTTTAAAGTAGCTAAAGCATCTCTTAAATCACCAATAGCACGAGATTTTTCTTCAACCCCTTCTCCATAATTATTCATATCAAAATTTTTTCCAATATATATTTTAAACAACTTGCCATATTGCTCGGAAGCTACTGGAATTATAATAGCATTACTTTTTTTAGCTATATCTACAATCCCCCAATAACATTGCAACATTGGAAGGTTAGGTGTAATATTCCATGTTCCTTCAATAAAATACATTAAATTGCCGCCAGATTTCAAATGACTAATCATTTTATCAACTACAGCTTTACGATCTTTTTTGTCTTTTTCATTAAAATAAAAGACTCCATTAAAAGATAAAAACCTTTCGTCAATTGTTCCTTGAATATGTTCATAATCGCCTGATAATAAATAATAATGATCCTTAATAGCAGGACTTGTAACCTCAATATCATATTTACCAACATGAGTTGGAACAAAAATAATAGGACGATTAGTTTCTTCTCTTTCATCTTTAATTATTTCATATTTAAAACCTTGTAAAAAATTCTTAGTTCTATAAATACTCAAAATAATTTTATGAATACTTTTTCTTTGTTCTAAAGATAATTTATTCCATATTCTACCATCTTCTTTAGTTCTTATCTTGTAATATAATTCTAAGAAGGCTTTTTGTCGTTCCTCAAATTCTTCTTTACTTATTCCGTTTTCAAATAACTTTTGTTGCTCATCTGCTAAAACATTCACTATAAACACTCCCTTTTTTCATTTTTCGCCGTTATTCTAACACAAACTAAAAATATTGTCAATTTTATGTATGAAACAATTCAAATTACGTCTCAAATATTAATATACTTGTTTTAAACATTATACCACAATTTATTAAATGTGAAAATATTGTCAATTTGTATTTATTTCTAGACTTTACTTATTTTATATAGTATAATTTTATTAAGGTGATGATATTTGAAAAAAGAAGAAATAAAAAAAATTATTATTATTGTTGTTTGCGTTGCTATATTAGTTTCAATTATACTTTTTATTAAAGGATTAGATAGTACAAAAAGCGATTTAAAGAAAAAAGGATATTCTAAAGATGAAATCAATACTATAATTGAAAAATTAAATGAAGAAGAAATTACTAAAATATTGAATATGGATTATAATAAAAATTTAGTTAGTATAATTAATGAACAATATTATATTCCTTATAATTTAGATAGATATTTAAGTTATGCTAACAAAAATGAAAATATTAAAGATGTAATTAGTATTGTTAATGTTGGAGCTGACAGTGAATGGTATACTAATACAAAAGAAGCGAATATTGATGAAGGAATAAAAATGTTAGTTAATAAATTTCATTATTTAAAAGAAGATTATTCTCCAGATGATATAGTACCTATTAGTAATTGGTATGCTTACGAAGGACATTCTACCAAAAAAGAAGTTTATGATAAATATGTAAGTATGTGGGAAGCTGCTAACAAAGAAGGACTAACATTATTAGTTAACTCTTCTTATAGAACATTTGAGGACCAGCAAAATGAATATGATATCTCCAATGATGATTATGCTTCTAGACCTGGATTTTCAGAACATCAAACAGGTTTAGCTCTAGATATTGTAACTTATGACATTCAAGGAAATCAATTTGAAAATACAGATGAATTTAAATGGTTACAAGAAAATGCTTACTTATATGGTTTTATTTTAAGATATCCTAAAGGTAAAGAATACATAACTGGATATAACTACGAATCATGGCATTATCGTTATGTTGGAAAAGAATTAGCCACTAAAGTAAAAGAAAGTGGATTAACATATGATGAATATTATGCTTATTATTGTGAATATAAAAAAGCTTGTTAAGATAGATTATTCTATCTTTTTTAGTGCATAAAAAAAGTTTAGAATATTTCTAAACTTGCAATTTCAACTTCTTTATTCGTATCTATTTTATGATATATGACAATACAACCTATTATTATTAATATAATTGCTATTATTTTTATAATATCTTTTTTCATTCGTTCCATCCATAAACTTTAATTAAACTAACATAAGGATACGAATAAGCTGAAATAGGATAATTTTCTAAATCAACAGTATTAGAATTAACTAATATATCAATTGTTTTACCATCTTTTTTGTAATCGCCTACTACTATTAAAGCATGTCTAGTAGGACCAGTTGTACCAACATGAATTACATCTCCTGCTTCAGCATAATACAAATTTTCATCAACTGAAGCACATAATCCATAACCTGTATTATTTAAAGCATATTCTCTAAAATAAGGAACATATGTCCATGTATAAACATATCCTTTATCTATTTCATTTTCATTATAAGTACCATCATACATTTTCCATTGTAAGTACTTTGAAGCACTACCAGTATAATCCATTGGAATACCACCACTATATAAAACTTGAGAAACAAAATTTTGGCAATTTGAACTAAATTCTGTCCATTCTGGATCACGTTTATTTACCCAAACTGTTTGCTTTAAAGCTTCTTCTCTATTATATTCATGATCACAAGTTTTTCTAGTAATACCTGTTCCATTTAAGAAATCATTATAATCTTTTCTATCTTTTTCTAACTTATCATTTATTAAATCTAAATAATCTTGTTTAATTTGATCTAATTTAGCTTTACCACCACTACTATATAAATCTGTTATCATAACAAAGAAATCTTGAACCTTATTATACTTAGTTATTTTATATTTTCCATCTACTTTTTCTAAAGTAAATTCATTTTTAATATTATATATTTTTGATTCTATTTCTTTCATGAAATTAAAATTTAAATAATTGTTTTCTAAAACTGTTACTTGTACTGTATCACCATTAGTAGTTACTTCAGTAAAGTCTAAATCATATTTTGCTTTATCTAAACTTAAATCATTTGGTTTTAATTTTCTAGTTTCAATTAATAAAGATAAAGCTGTTTGATTGATTAAAGCTTGCTCTGAAGTAAAATCTTTAAATAAATATGTCATATCATTTTCTTTTAATTCTTTAATTGAATTATAATAAACATTTAAAAATTCAACTATTACATCTTCTACTTTTTTATCCACTTTAACTGTATATTTAACATTATTTAAATAGTTAGTACCTATTTCGTCCACAATATTTTCTTCATTTGGATTGTCACTAGGATTTTCTGTATTTGGATTGTCACTTGGGTTATTGATATTTTCTTTTTTAGTTAAAATTAAAAACAAGCATACTACTATAATTGTTAATATTACAAATAATATTATTTTAAATTTCATGTTTTTTTTCATATAATTCACCTATAAAAAGTATATCAAAAAAAATATTTTAAAACAAGAATAGTTAATTTTAATTTTTCTTAAAGACATATTCTTTACGAATAATAAAATTTTAGCTATATCAAATTTTTAAATAACAAAACTTAAATATTTAATATTATTTTCATATCATCTATTACTATTCTTATAATCGAATAATATTTCTTCATCAAATTTCTTTAACAAACAAAAAATGATTTATTTTTTTAAATCATTTTTTAATTCTTCTAAAAATATCTTATCTGGCTTAGTATTTAATATTTTAGCTATTTTAAAAGCCATTTTATAAGTTAAATTTCTTTCTTTATTTTCAATTTGCCAATAATAGCATTTACTAATATTTAAATTATCTGCCATTTTTTGATAAGTATAACCTTTACTAATTCTTAATTCTTGTAATTTTTTAAAATAATCTCGTCCCATATTTATTCCTTTCATTATTATTTTAACATATTTTCTAAATAAAGTACATATATTAAATGTAGTCGTTTTCTATTTGTATATGAGAAGATTTAATTAGGTGAGATAAATGAAAATTGATGAAAATAATAATAAATATATCTACGTAGTTGTTGGAAAAAACATTAGAAGAATTAGAAAGGCTAAAGGGCTTACTCAAGTTCAATTAGCCGATTTAATTCAATATAATGAAGGAACTATCGCTAATATTGAAAACAATAGTTTCCAAACATTCAGTTTAGAATTTTTATATATTATATCTAAAAAATTAAATGTTCCCATGGAAGAATTTTTTAAAGATTTACATTAAAGGTGCGAACAATCTTAATACTGCTCGTTTTAAACTTCTAAATAATCCTATTTTAGTATCTTTTAAAGTTATTTGTCTTGATATTTCTAAAGTTTCAGAAATATCTTTTTTAATGTCTTTTATACTATCTGTTTTATATAATAATATTCCACATTCAAAATGTAAATGTAAACTTCGATAATCTAAATTAACTGTACCTACAGTTGCGATTTCATCATCAACCAAAAATGTTTTAGCATGAATAAATCCTTTAGTATATTCATATATTTTTACACCATTATCTAATAAATTATTATAGTATGCCTTAGTTACTTCGTTTACTATTTTTTTATCAGGTATACCAGGCGTTATAATTCTTACATCAATACCACTTTTAGCTGCTAAACATAAAGAAGTATCTAATTCATTATCAATAATTAAATAAGGTGTTGTAATATAAACATATTTTTTAGCTTTATTAATCATATTTAAGCATATATTTTCACTAACTAATTCATCATCAAATGGACTATCATCATAAGGTTGGACATATCCACTACCTTTTATTTTAATATCTGGTTTAAATTTATTTAAATTTTCTTTAGTATTATTAATATGATCCCACAAATTTAAAAATATATTAGTTAAATTAAATACTGCATCACCTTTTAACAATATACCATTATCTTTCCAATGACCAAATCTTACTTTTTTATTTATATATTCATCTGCTAAATTAATACCACCAGTAATTCCTACATTACCATCAATAACAGTTATTTTTCTATGATCTCTATTATTTAATTTAGCTGTTAAAATTGGTACAAACTTATTAAATGAACATGCTTTAATACCATATTTTTTTAATTCATCGTAATATTTATTCGGTAGTGTTACGATACATCCCATATCATCATAAATAACTCTTACATCCAATCCTTCACTAGCTTTTTGTTTTAAAACATCTAAAATATCATTCCAAAATATACCTTTTTCAATTATAAAATATTGCATAAAAATAAATTTTTTGGCTTTTTTTAATTCTTCAATTAATCTTTTATAATAAACTTCCCCTACCTCTAAATATTCGGTATAGGTATTTTTATATATTGGATAACCTGCATTATTATATATATAGCTAGTTTGGTTATAAAAATTTATATCAGTTATTTCTTTAAGTATATTTTCATCTTGAATTAAAGTTTGTTTCATTTTATTTTTATGTTCTAATAACTTTCCTTTTTTGTTTATTTTATTACCAAATATTAAATATATAAATGTTCCAAAAATAGGAATTGTTAAAACGGGAATAATCCAAGCTATTTTGTAACTAGGATTCGCATTACCATTGATTATTTTTAGTAACACCAAAATACCTATAATATAGAAAAATATATAAAAATACCAACCATATTCCTCAAATTTATTTAATATTAAAATTAAAACTAATAATTGTATTAATAACAATACTCCTACTATAAAAATTCTATGGGTTAAAAATTTTAGAACTTTCTTAATCATACTACCACCAACTTAATAATACCATATTTTTAAAATTAAATAAAGAAAAAAGAGTTTATTTAAACTCTAAAATCCGATTACTAAACATATGACAAAAAATAATAACCCTAAAACCATAGTTAATCTAGTTATAAATAATTCGCCACCACGTTCTTTTCTGTTAGCAAATAAAGCATCACTACCACCAGTTATTACATTAGAAGCACTTTCTGCCTTACCCGCTTGTAATAATACTATAGAAATTAATAAAATTGAAATTATTATTAATAATATTTGTAACATTTTAATACATTCCTCCTCGAACGAGTTATATTGTACCATACTTTTAAAAATAATGCAAATCGATAAAAAGCGCTTTATTTTTAAAGAAAATATGGTTATTATATTATATGTAATAAAATTTTTTTGATAATTTTATTAAACTGTATAATTGTCAATGATGTGAAACAAAATTTTCAATAAAAATTAATTCAATAATTGAGTTAATTTTTTTTGTTAGGTAGTAAAAATATTTTATTTTAATAAAATGTTTTTACTAGCAATAGAAGCGTTAGCTTCTAAAATTTTTCTATATTCATTAGGCGTTTTATAATTTAAAACAGCCATAGGAATATTATTAGATCTTTTTAAATATAATTTTGCTTGATATCTTAAATCTTCTAAAGAATAAAATTTTAAATAATTATAAAATCTTTCATTATCATTTCTATGAGATCTTTCAACTTTCCCATTATGCCTAGGAGTTCTAGGTCTAATTTTATGATGATATATGTTTTCTTCAATACATAATTTATCCATTGGATGAATAACATTCATTTTATCTTGATTCCAAGTGAATTCAGTACCATTATCAGTTTGTATTTCTTTAGGTTTATATTCATAAAATAAGAAACATCTATGTATAAAATCAACAGTATTAGCTGGTGTATGTTCTTCATAGTGATATATAAATCTTTCACGGGAAGCTTCATCAATACAAGTATATTGATAATACTTTTTGTCAAAAGGTAAATTATCAGATTTGCATTCTTTAGGGACAAATTTAACATCTATTTGCCATTTGTCACCGATATCTTTGGGAGTATCATAATGTTTAGGTATATATTTAGAAGTATTTTTAATATTTATTTTATTATAAAAGCCAATTCTTTTTAGAACTCTATACAAACTAACAGGATGCCTAGAATAACCTTTATTTAATTTTAATTTATACCATAATTCACATAAAGTGATATGAGGATTTCTTCTAATATAGTCATTTATCCATTTTAATTCTAATTCAGTATGAGCATTAGGATGAGGTGTATTTGGTCTATGAGATTTATCAATTAAAGAATCTTTAGTGCCATCAAATTTTCTATTCCAACGAGATAAAGAAGATTTTGATATATGATATTTTCTGCATACATATGTTGCTTTATTACCATTTCTATAAGATAAAACAGCATAATATCTAGTTTTTAATTCATGTGGTAAATAACTCTCGCTTTTTCTTTTGCTTTCGTGTATAATATTCATAGTGATTCAAGTCCTTTTGTATAATTATTTGGTTCAACTCAATTATACTACTTGAATCACTATTTTTATATACAAATTGTTTCACATCAATTGTATCACTACAAATTTTTTTGATAATTTTATTAAACTATCTTTAATTTTTAGAAAAAATATGCTATAATTTAGTTACTTGTCTCGTTAGCTCAGTTGGTAGAGCAACAGACTCTTAATCTGTGGGTCTAGGGTTCGAACCCCTAACGGGACACCAATTTAAATATCAATCAGGCAAATCCTGATTTTTTATTTTGTTTATAATTTTTTGATGTTCTAAACTATTGAAATAAGATTCATCTAAAACATTATCATTTAAATATGTATACTTAAATAACAATATTTTTTTTACTGATTGATTTATCCTATCAATAGAAATATTTTCTTTAATTGTTTTAATTGCATTATAAGCATTATTAGGCATTAACAATATATCAACTCCAGCATTTATTGCCATTATATATATTTCTTCATCAGTATAATTATTGTTTAATGCTCCCATATTTAAGGCATCAGTTATAACAAGTCCATCAAATCCTAATTGATTTTTTAATAAATCTGTTATTATTTTTTTAGATAAAGTTGCAGGAACTATTTCGTTAGTTATCTTTGGAAATGCAATATGTCCAGTCATTATTATTTTAGCACCATTTTCAATTGCTTTTTTAAAAGGAACTATTTCATTATCTAATATTTCTTCATAAGTTTTATTAATTATTGGTAAAGATGTATGAGAATCAACAGCAGTGTCTCCATGACCAGGAAAATGTTTATAAATAGCTATGATACCATTATCTTCTAATCCTTTACCTAAACTAGTGCACATACTAGCAACTAAATTTTTATCACTACCGAAACTTCTAGTACCAATAACTTTATTATTAGGATTGGAAAATATATCACAAACAGGACCATTTACAACATTAATTCCTAATACTCTCATATCTTCAGCCATAACTTTACCAACTTGATAGGCCAAATTAGTATCTTCAGTTTTTCCCAACTCATACATACTAGGAATATAAGTAGCCTTTTTATCCTGTAATCCTTGTAATCTTTGAACAACTCCTCCTTCTTGATCAATCGAAATAATTAAAGGTATTTTACTATTTAATTTTAAATCGTATACATATTTTTTAGTCTTAGATAATGTAGTAATATTACTTTGATTAATAATAAATCCACTTGGTTTTATATCATTCATAAAATCAATTAATTTTTCGTTTACTATATTATGAGTATCATATATCATCAACATTTGACCAATTTTTTCTTCAATTGTCATATTATTCATAATATTTAATACTTTATCTTCAATTGTCTCAATTTGTGGCTTTGGTGTTTCAACAATTTTTTCTTGATAAGAACATCCGGACAATAATATTAAAAATAGCCAAAATAATTTTTTCATTTATTCATCCCCTTATTATTATGGTTATATTATTTTAAACCAATTCCTTTTCGTATAATTTTTTATAAAATTCATTATTTTTAATTAATTCATCATGAGTTCCTTCATCTAATATTTTACCATCATCTATTAAAATTATTCTATCACTATCGATAACAGTTGATAATCTATGAGCAATAATTAATATAGTATATTCACCTTTCATATTATTAATGGCTTTTTGGATACTTGCTTGAGTTTCATTATCTAAAGCACTAGTAGCTTCATCAAATAAAATTATTTCTGTTTTTTTAAGAAGAGCTCTTGCAATTGCTAATCTTTGTCTTTGACCACCTGATAAAGTAATTCCACCCTCACCAACAATAGTATCATAACCATCTTTTAAGGTCATAATAAAATCATGTAAACATGCCAATTTGCAAGCTTCAACCATTTCTTCATCAGTCATATCATCTTTAACTAATTTTAAATTATCTCTTATTGAAAAATTAAATATATAAGGATTTTGAGTTATAATTGACATATTATTTCTAATTGAATCTTTAGTTAAATCATTTATATTAATATTATCAATTAATATTTCTCCTGAATCTATTGAATATAATCTATTTAACAAACTAAATATAGTTGATTTACCACTTCCACTTTTACCTACAAAAGCAACAGTTTCATTAGCATGTATTTTAAAATTAATATTTTTAAGTACAACTTTATCTTCATTATAAGAAAAACTGACATCTCTAAATTCAAAATCACCATTTATTTTATCTAATATTTTATTGCCAAAAATTTCTTTTTTAAATTTTTCATCATCAATTATTTCAAATACTCTTGTTGCTGCAACATTGAATTTTTTGGTTAATTCAATTAAATAACTGCAATAACTTAATAATTCTAATAATCTATCTTTATACATATAAATTATAACAAAATTAGCAATACTTAAATAACTTTTCAAACATAAATATGTACCTAACATTATTAAAAACAAATTACTAAAGTCTTGAATACTACCTGTTAAAAAAGTATATTTTGCATTTACTTTCATCATTTTATAATTTTCATTGTTAGATTCAACTAATTTTTTTTCAGCTTTTTTTAGAAAATTATTTTCAATATTTAATGATTTTATATCTCTAGATCCTCTTATTAATTCACTTACTAATCCCGTATTTTTTTCGGATAATTTTCTTCTTTCCTTATCTAATTCAAAATATTTCTTCATTCTGATATGCTCTAAAATAAATATAATTAATAATATAAGTAAAAAATAAGCAAACATAATTTTATTTATAAAATAAATAGCAATTAAAACACCAATATTACTTATAACATCAATTAAGCCATCGCCTAAATTAGAAAACACATTAACTATTTCTTTTGTATCATTATTTATTCTATCAATAAAAATACCAGATGAATTATTATCTAATTCAGCAGTTTCTAATTTCATAGCTTCTTTAGCAATATTTACTTGAATTCTAGATGTTGCTTTTAAAGTATATTTATGAAACAAAATATTATATAAAAAATTAAAAATATTTCTAATTAATTCTACTATCAAAACTATTATAGTAATTGTTAATAATTCTTTAAACATTCCATCAGTTAAATATAGTAACATCTTAGCCGATAATAATGGTGTTATGACACTTATACCACATAAAATTAATGAAAAAATTAAAAATAAAATTATATATTTTTTATCTTCTTTAACAAATATCCAAGTCTTTTTAAAATTAATTAATATGTTTTTTAAATTATCTTCCATAAAGCACACTTCCTAAAATAATTATAACATTTTTATTTCAATCAAACAATATAACTTGCAATTAACTTAAAAATATGCTATCATGTATATAGATGTGATTTTTATCATATAATAAAAAAGGTAATACTTGATTTTGCGCGTTAAGTATCTACCTATTAGTTGGTGGTAGATACCTAATCTACAATAGTGATTAGGTATCTTATTTTATTTCTATTATAATTAATAGAGTTACTAATAAAATGATTATAATTAATAAAAATATATTCATTATAAATACATCTTTTTTAGTCATTTTATCAATCCTCCTTTCAGGAGGTAGACACCTAACAATCTTGCATTACCCAATATAAATTATACTACAAAATTAATTATATGTAAATAATTAATTTTTATTTTGTATTTTAAACTCTTTGAATATTTTGGTTAAAGCTCTTTTTTCAATTCTTGAAACATAACTTCTTGAAATTCCTAATTGTTTAGCTATTTCTTTTTGAGTTACTTCTCTTTCATTATTTAAGCCATATCTTTTAATTATTATTTCTTTTTCTCTTTCATCTAAAATATTAAAATATTTTTTTAATAAAACAATATTATCTTTTTTTTGAATATCATTTTCAAAATCAGGTTTAGGAGTTTTTAATATATCTAAAAATGTTATTTCATTACCATCTTTATCAAATCCAATTGACTCATTTAAACTAATATTTTTACTATTTTTTTTATCACTTCGATAATACATTAATATCTCATTTTCAATACATTTAGCAGCATAAGTAGTTAACCTGGTTCCTTTTTTATAGCTAAAACTATCTACTCCTTTAATTAATCCAATTGTTCCAATACTAATCAAATCATCAACATCATTTTTTTTATGATCATATTTTTTTACTATATGAGCTACCAATCTTAAATTGTGTTCAATCAGTTTATTTCTTGCATCTTTATCTCCTAAATGCATTAAAGATACACATTTTTCTTCTTCCTCTTTTGATAATGGATCAGGAAATACATTATTTGAATAAGCTGCTGTAAAAATATAAAAGTCTTTGAACAATTTTTTTAATAATTCTAACATATCACACCTCAATTAAATTTTATGTTTTTGCTTTTAAAAGTATTAAATTTAAGATATAATAGTATTAATAGTTTATTTTTTCACATACTAGAAAGGGTGATTTTATGTATAGTAATTGTTCAAATAAAGCTTACAATCTACACATTATTAGAACTGATAAATTTAAAACAGTATCAGTAAGAATAAACTTTAAAAAATTATTAGAAAAAAAAGATATAACATATCGTAATTTATTAGGTAAAATATTATTAAATTCTAATAATACATATAAAACAAAAAGGGATTTAGATATTGAAACAGAAAATTTATATGGTATTGGAATAGGATATTCTAATTCATTGATGGGTAATTATATTGTTACTTCATTCAATTGTAATTTTTTAAATGAAAAATATACTGAAGAAAATATGAATAAAACATCGATTGAATTTTTATTAAGTTTAATATTTGATCCTAATATTGAAGATAATAAATTTAAAGATTTTGATTTAGCTAAAAGATTAGTAACTGATGAAATAGATTCTTTAAAAGATAATACTAAAAGATATTCTTTACAAAGAATGTTTGAAATATTAGGTAAAGATACACCATTAGAATATAATTCAGTTGGTTATAAAGAAGATTTAGATCCTGATAATTTATATGAATATTATAAAAAAATGCTTAAAAGTGATTTAATTGACATATTTGTAATTGGTGATGTTAACGAAGAAGAAATTGTAGAAATATTTAATAAGAACTTTAATGTTAATACAATCAAAAGACCTGGTATATCTCATTTTGTAACTCAAAATATAACTAAATTAAGTAAAGTTAAAGAAACATTACCAATTGAACAAACCAATTTAAATATTGGATTTAAAATTAAAGATTTAACTGACTTTGAAAAACAATATGTTTTATATATTTATTCCTTTATTCTAGGTGGTAGCCCTAATTCAAAACTATTTAGAACAGTAAGAGAAAAAAATAGTTTATGTTATAGTATAAACGCTACTTTTAAAGCAATTTATAATATTTTATATATTACAGTTGGGACTAATAAAGATGATGTTAAAAAATGTTTAAGTTTAATAAAAAAAGAATTTAATAAAATGGGTAAAGGAAGTTTTACTGATAATGATATTGAATCAGCCAAAATAACTTACATAAACAGTTTAAAAGATATTGAAGATTATCAATCTAGTATTTTAAGAATGTATGAAAGTAATATTTATTTTAATTATGATTTATTGGATGAAAGAATTGAAAATATAAGTAAAGTTACTAAAGAAGACATTATTAATTTACATAAAAAAATTAACATGGATACAATATTTGTTTTAGAAGGTGAAAATAATGAAGAAAATTAATTTTAAAAACTTAGATTTAGATTTATTTTATGAAAAATTAGATAATGGACTAGAAATATTTGTCTTGCCTAAAACAAATGTTAATAATATCTATGTAACTTTTAATACAAAATATGGATCTAATATAAGTGAATTTAAACCAATTGATAAAGATAAAATGATGAAAGTACCTTTAGGCATTGCCCACTTTCTAGAACATAAAATGTTTGAACAAGAAGATGGTTCAGATATATTTTCATTTTATAGTGAACGAGGTGCTGATTGTAATGCTAATACCAATTATACTAAAACAACTTATTTATTTTCTTGTCCTAACTTCTTTAAAGAAAACATGGATATGTTGTTAGATTATGTACAATCTCCTTATTTTACTGATGAAAACGTTGATAAAGAAAAAGGCATAATAACTCAAGAAATTAAAATGTATCAAGATATGCCAGGTACAATGATATATGATAAAATAATTGAAAATACATTTAAAATACATCCAATGAAACATCCAATTATTGGTGATATTGAAAATATTAATAAAATTACTAAAGAAGATTTATATACTTGCTATAACACGTTTTATCATCCTTCTAATATGTTTGTAGTAGTTACAGGTAATGTTGATGCCGAAGAAGTTATCAATGTAATTAGAGAAAACCAAAATAAGAAAAAATTTAAAAAAGAAGAAAAAATTAAAGTTAAATCATATAATGAGCCAAAAGAAGTGGATAAAGAAAATGATGAAATAAAATTAAACGTCAGTATTCCTAAATGTGCTATTTGTTATAAATTAAAAGTAGAAAAAAATATACAAAATATCTTTTATTTATTAACATTATTTGATTGTAAATTTTCTTCAACTAGCGAATTTGTTCATAACTTATTAGAAGAAAAAATAATCAATGATAACTTAGCAGTTGATTTTGATGATAGTACTGATTATATTTTAATGTTTGTTTTAGGAGAATCAACTAATCCTAAAAAATTATTAGAAAAAATAAAAGATGAAATGAAAGATTTAAAAATTTCTGAAATTGATTTTGAAAGAAAGAAAAAAGTATTATTAAGTTCAATTATTTATATGACTGAAAATATCTTTAGCTTAAATAGTAACATAACCAGTGATATTATAAGATATGGTAAATTTAATGATAATAAGTATAATGATATTAAAAATTTAAATTATAAAGATTTTATGAATTTTATTAAAAAAATTGATTTTAAAAATAATACAACTTTAATTATCAATCCAAAAAACTGATGAATTTTCATCAGTTTTTATCATTTGTAATATCACCATCACCAGTAACAGGAATTGTATCTCCACCATAAGTAGAATTAGGTTTTAATAAAGCTTTAACAAAATCTTTATCTCTAGCTAAAACTTCTCTTACTTCCCTTTTAAATTGGCCAGGATAATCTCTTAGATTAGAACTAACACCATATGCTTCTATTCCTAAATTTTTAGCAATATATAGTGCTCGATATAAATGATATTCTTGTGTTACAATAACAACTTTTTCTACTTCAAATATTTCTTTAGCCCTATATAAACTATCATATGTAGATATTCCTGCATGATCCATAAAAATATCATTAGATGGTACACCTTCATTAATTGCATATGTTTTCATAACATTTACTTCATCATAGTCTTCTTGCATATGGTCGCCACTCATAATTATTTTATTAGATACATTGTTATTATATAATTCAACGCCTCTTAAGATTCTATCTTCTAACATTGGTCTAGGTTGATTATTATATACTCCTGCCCCTAAAACTAAAATACAGTCGACATCTTCTAATGTTTTAGCTTCATCAACTGTTATTATTTTATCTTTATTACTAAAAACAACATAAAAATTAATACCTAAAACACCAACTATAAATAATAATACTATAATTAATAAATATTTTACTATCTTCATATGTAACACCTATTACTATTTTACCATACAAATTACTTATTTTCGATTAATTTTTCATCTTTATATTCATAACCCAAACAATTATCTTTAGTTATAACAGTTTCTCCTAATTGCTTTTCTAATTCATCGCGAGCAACTTTAGCCACATTGCCACCTATTTTAGCTACTTTTATATTGTCCCTTAATCCTTGTGGTTTTTGTTTATTAGCTAGTCTTTTAGTTGCCTCTTCACCTAAATCAGCTAATGTTACTTCAATACTATCCATATTATCCCTTAAGGATTCTTTTCTTAAACCTTTATATTCTTTATACTCTTTAGCAGTCATACCTGACCAACTTTTATATATTTCATTTGTTAAAATGCCATATTCATAATTTTCAGTAATTCCATTTTCTTTCCATATATCAGTTAAACTTTTTCTTTGCTGAATCCCTTTTATTCGTTTAGCTATCCATAATTCATCGTATCCTTTAGAACGATATAAATCTATTAATCTTTGAATACCAATTGAAGGATCAAATACTTCATCGATTCTTTCACTTCCCAATTTAGCTAGCCATTGTTTTATCGGTTCAGCATTTTTACTTGGTATTGATTCAATTATTCTAAACATTCCTTCAATATCTACAACATCAGTACTATAATACTTTCCATCTAAAGACTTTAATTTCAGTTGGTTACATTTTGTAACCGACTCGTTTCCTTCTTTCTTCAATCTATGTTTTAAAACTTTCCAATAATTTCGTGGATTTTCACTTTCTGATAATATTCCTACAATGTCAACAACACTAATATAATATTTTTCTTCATCTTTGTCCCATATTGTTCTAATACTATCATTATTAAATATTTTATTTATTAAATATGTTTTATCTTGTTTCATATTCCTCCTTCTAAACTCCTACAAACATATTATACTATACGAACATATATTTGTAAATAAAAAAGTTAATTTTTAAAAAATTAACTTTCCAATAAATATTCAAACAAATTAATTCTATTTTTACTGTATACAATAGTTTCATCATTATTTTTTATCATACTAATCACATCAATAATATCAAACCATTTTACTTGTAATAATTCTTCTTTTTGAATTATAAATTTTCCTTCTTTAAGATTACATTTTATACAAAAGAAATAAGTTGAACTGTTTTCATTAATAATATCAAACTTACCATTTGCAAAAGAATGTAATTCTTTAATACTTACATCTATTCCTAATTCTTCCTTCAATTCTCTAATTGCAGCATCTTGAACATCTTCATTTTTTTCTACATGACCAGTACATAATGCCCACATATTAGGATAATTCTTTTTATTTCTACTCCTTTTTTGCAATAAAATTTGGCCATAATCATTTAAAATAAATACACCTATTTCTTTTTTCATTTTTTCTCTTCTTTCTATTTTACTATATTAACATTTTAACATAAAAAAAGAAAAGAACAAAAATTAATTCTTTTCTACTTTAATAACAACATCTTCATCATTTAATTTATCATCAAATGCTAAAGTTTCATCTTTAACTAATTCATCACCTAAAACTTCACCCATAACATAATCATAATATTTATCTAACATTTGATTAATCTTATCACTTCCATGATAAATAACTTTAATATGATCTGTTATAACAAAGTCAGCTTCTTTTCTTAAACTTTGAACTTTACGAACAAATTCACGAGCTAAACCTTCTAATATTAAATCATCTGTTAATTCAGTATTTAATACAACACAAGTTTTATTATTACTACTTGAAGCATAACCTTCTTTTTGTTTTAAAGAAATTAACACCATTTCATTAGTTAATTTAAAATCTTCATCACCTAATTTAACAGTTAATCCATCACTTTGTAATAAAGTAATATCGTTAGTTGATAATTTAGTTAATATTTCTTGTAATTCTTTTACTTTAGGTCCTAAAGTCTTACCTAAAACTTTAAAATTAGGTTTAACAATATAATCTAAATATTCACTCATATCTTCTTTAAATATTATTTCTTTAACATTTAATTCTTCTTGGATAACAGATATTAAATTACCAATAATTTTTTTATCATTTAAAGGTAAAATTAAATGTGATATTGGTTGACGAACTTTAATATTAGCTTCTTCACGAGCAAATCTTCCTAATGAACAAACATCTCTTACTAAATCCATTTGTTCTTCTATTTTTTCGTCAATCAATTTTTCATTATATTTAGGGAAATCTGCTAAATGAATAGATTCTTCACCAGTTAACTTTTGATATATTTCTTCAGTTAAGAAAGGTGTTATTGGAGCACATAACTTACATAATGTTACTAATACTTCATAAGTTGTTAAATAAACAGCTTTTTTAGATTCAGATAATTCACTATCCCAGAATCTTCTTCTATTACTTCTAATATACCAATTTGATAAATCATCATTTAAAAATGGTACTATTAATCTTGCAACCTTATTTAAATCATATTCTTCATAAGCTGAAGTTACATTTTTAATTAATTTATTTAATTTAGATAATAACCATCTATCAATTAATTCTCTTTTACTTTCTTCAATATGATATTCTCTTGGATCAATATGATCAGCATTAGCATACATTTCAAAGAATGAATAAGCATTTTTAAATGTTGATATATATTTAGAATATATTTCTTTTAAGCCATTTTCATCAAATTTTAAAGGTGTCCAAACAGGAGAAGCATATAACATATAATATCTTACTGTATCCGCTCCATATTCAGTCATAGATTTAACAGGATCAATAATATTACCAGTTGATTTACTCATTTTTTTACCATAAGCATCTAGCATCATATCATTAACTACAACATTTTTAAAGCTTGATTCTCCTGATATAATAGTTGATATAACTAATAATACATAGAACCATCCTCTTGTTTGATCTACTCCTTCTGCTATAAAATCAGCTGGAAATTGTGATTCAAACAATTCTTTGTTTTCAAATGGATAATGAAATTGAGCATATGGCATAGATCCTGAATCAAACCAGACATCTAGTACATCTTTTACTCTATCCATTACTTTACCACATTTACTACATTTAATATGTAATTCATCAACATAAGGACGATGCAATTCTAATTTTTTAACATCAACATCTTCAATTATTTTTTCTTGTAATTCATCTAAAGAGCCAATTACTTCTTTATGACCACATTCACAAGTCCAAATAGGCATTGGACAACCCCAATATCTATTTCTTGAAATTCCCCAATCAACCATATTTTCTAACCAATTAGCAAATCTTTTTTCACCAATATAATCAGGATACCAATTTACTTTTTTATTAGCTTCAATTATTTTATCTTTATAAGCTGTAGTTTTAACATACCAAGCTGGTTTAGCATAATAAATTAAAGGACTCTTACATCTCCAACAATGTGGATAATCATGAACTATTTTAATTTTCTTAAATAATTTATCATTTTCTTTTAAATATTTAACAATTTCAATTTCTAAGTCAGTATCAGTTACTAATCTACCTTTCCAAGGTCCTTCTAAATAACATCCATCTTTACCAACAGGATTAACAAAAGAAATTCCTTTTTCACGACATACTCTATTATCATCTTCACCATAAGCAGGTGCGATATGAACAATACCAGTACCATCGGAATCAGTTACATAACTATCAGCTACAACTTCAAAAGCTTTGCCTTCTACTTTAACAAAAGGTAATAATTGTTCGTATTTAATACCTTGTAAATCACTACCTTTATATTTTTCTAATACTTTATAATCTTCACCTAAAACTTTATCAGCTAAAGATTCACATAAAATAAATTTATAACCTTGACTTTCAACTTTTAAATAAGTTAAATCTGGATTAACACAAATAGCAACATTAGCCATTAAAGTCCATGGTGTTGTTGTCCAAACTAAGAAATAAACATCTTCATCTTTTTTCTTAAAAGGAACAATAACAGTATTTACTGAATCTTGTTGATATCCTTGCGCCACTTCATTACTAGATAATTCAGTGCCACATCTTGGACAATAAGGTAATACTTTATTTCCATGATATATCAAACCTTTTTTATCCATTTCTTTAACAATCCACCACTCAGATTCGATATATTCATTGTCACATGTAACATATGGATGATCACAATCAATAAATTGACCCATCATATCAGTTATTTTTTTAACTTCACTTATATTAGTAGCTGTTTCACAATTACATTCATGGCAAAAGTTTTCAATACCAAACTTCTCAATATCAGATTTATTTTTAAAACCTAATTTCTTTTCAACATTAACTTCAATAGGTAAACCATGAGTATCAAGTCCAATTTTTCTTAAAACTCGATATCCTTGCATTGTTTTATATTTAGTAAATGAATCTTTGATTGTTTTAGCAAAAACATGATGAATACCAGGTTTTGCATTAGCATAAATTGGCCCATCATAAAAAACATAATTTTTTTTATCTTTTCTATTTTCTATAGATTTTTCAAATATATTATTTTCTTTCCAAAAAGATAGTATTTCTGTTTCTGATTCATTAATTGTTTTTTTGTTTAGCTCTTTAAAATTCATAACATTCCCTCCTGTATATAAAAAAAGATGATACCATAAAGGGCGAATATATCCGCGGTACCACCTTTTTTAAACTTATTAAACTATAACGCGTTACCGTTTTTATCTTATCCATAAAAAGCATCCAAAGTGATCTATATATTAATTATTTATTAGTTTCCACCAACCACTAACTCTCTATCAAATAAATTTAATATACCGTCTTTTTCATCTGCTATATATCTATTTTTTCAATATCTTCAATTAATTCAACTTGCGTAGATAAAGCATCTTTTAATCTTCTTTTAAATACTATCATATTTCTTCTTAAAGTATCAGATTCTTTTTCGATAGTTTCAGCTTTTAATAACGCTTCATTTACTATTCGATTAGCGTTTTTCTTCGCATCGCTAATTATTATATCTCTTTCTTGATAAGCTGTCAACTTAATTTGTTCAGAAGTTTTTTCAGCCATCAAAATAGCTCGTTTTAAATTTTCTTCCATTCTTTCAAATTGTGCAATTTTACTAGTTAAAGTTAAATTTTCTTGTTCTAATCTTTTTAAATCAGATAATTGTTTTTGTTTATCATCTTGATTTAATTTAGTAAGTTCATTTATTTTTTTATCTTTTTCTTCTATATCTTTAACCATCGCTTCTACTTTAGCTATTACTTTATCAAGAAAGTCATTTACTTCATTAGGATCATAACCTCTTAATACTCGGCTGAACTTTTCCATAACTCCACCTCAAAATAAGTATATTTACCACTCTATATTAATATCACCATTATCGTGTACTTCTTTTCCTTCATTATCATCAGTTATTTTACCATTTACTTTAACATTATTAGGTGTACATAAAAATATACCGCCACCTACTTTTTGTAAAGATCCCCCAATAGCATAAATAGTTCCACTTAAAAAGTCAACAATTCTTTTAGCTTGATCAGAAGTTACTCTTTTTAAATTAACAACAACTGTATTTCTACTTTTTAATTGGTCTGCTATTTGTTGTGCTTCAGAAAATGCACGAGGTTCTAATAAAACTAATTTCGTACTTCCATCTTCTGCTACTGCTTCACTAGACTTAATATTATAATATTGATCATTTGAACTATCAGCTAATATATCGTTTTCATCCGCTGAAAACCATTTTTTTAAATTCATACCCTTTTTCCTCCTTGATGCATACACTGCACATACTATATTAATTTTATCATAAAAAATTTAAAATGTGAACAGTATTTATAAAAAAAACTAAAATATTAAAAATTATTTCTTTTATTTTATATGCAGTAAGGATTACTCCAGGTACCGATTCCAGTTACTATTTGTACATCTGACTTTATTACTATAACTGGACGAATAGCATGATATTCATCAATGTTACTACTATAATTTGCATTTGCACCTGCATTTATATAATGTGCTGAATAAGCATTGTTAATAGTTGTTATAGTCCAATATGTTGCTGCATTTGAAGGATCATTTAATTGTGTATACCCATTTGTTGTAATGCTTCCACTTTGTCCCGATAACATTTCTCCTATTCGTATTAATCCTATTGGAGAAGTGATTTTTCTCGTTGGATTTTTTTCTTCCAAAGAGACTTTATAATTGGAAGCATAACTAAAATAATTTTGATACCACGTATAATCATTCACTATTTTATTTCTATTTATTGTATCATTGCTTGCAACTAGCCATTCTAAAACATCATTATTTAATTTTTGACCTATTCCTGTTGTAGTATAAAATATATTATTAGCCCCATATTTTATAGTATATATATCCCCATTTTCTTCATAATAACCATCTAATATTAATTTAATATTTCCAGTATTATCTTTATCAACAATTCTATATTTTTTTCCAGAAAACAAAACATATTCACCACTTGTACCTAACTCACTTAATGTGGAATCTGTTTTAATATTTTCTTTTTTATTTAATATATATGGTCCTATCTCATCATCCCAATATTCTGTTAGGCTCCCATCTCCTTGTTCGATAATTACATTTGGATTTATATTAATAACTGGTTTCAATCCACTAGCAATAGACAATCCATAATAAATACCACTATCAAGAGCATACCAAAATGTTGAATTGTTTCGTGGTGTTATAAAATATTGTGATGTTTTGATATTTAAATAAGAATTTGATGCACCAGCTAAATTATATTCGTCCAATGATATTAAACCAACATGAGCTTTTTTTGTTGATAAATTATCAATACATATCATTCTAGTGCTTGAACTATTAGTTGTAGTTTCACTACACCAAACTTGTTCACTTATTATATTATTTTCTTCTAATCTTGGATAAAAATAATTGTTTAACCAATCTTTGGCATAACTTTCATCCCAATTTTCTCCCATTTCTTGCATCGCATATGGTATAGCAGTTACATTTTCATCTACTATCAATTTTATTGTTCCATCTTCATTTATCCCCATGATTCGCCATAAAAATCCTGAATACCAAACATAATTCTTATCTTGATTACCTTTTAAATAGCATCCACCCATATAACTATAATTATTATCAACTGGATTTTTACATCCATTTTCTCCTACTTCTAAATAAGGAAAATTCAACAATATCAATTTTTTTATTGGACCACTTCTAAATATTAAATGACAATCATTATTTAAATTGTAACTATAAATATCATTCTCTATATTTATTTCAATTTTACTATCTTGTGGTATTTCATTACCTGTTACTGAATCATATACTTTAGTTGGTAAGTATTCTCCTTTAATTAATTCATTTACAGTTACACAATATTTATTTCCATTATATTTGGGATAATTATTGATGCTGTCACTAACATAAAGTCCTACAGCATTATAAAGTATTTCTTTACTTGCATCACTTATCTTACCTTTAGTACTTCTTATGGCATTTAATATTGGTGGGAATGCTAGTAAAGATATTATACCTAATATAATTACTACACCAATTAATTCTGTTAAGGTAAAAGCATTATTTTGTAAATGCCCCCCCCCCATTTTTGCTATTTGCTATTTTATTCATACTATCTAACTCCTATTCTTATACTTAAATTATACAATAATTTCTATTTAATTGTCAATTAATTAATATTATCAAGAATATAATTGTTAATAAAAAAACTAAAATATTAAAATTTTAGTCTTTCATTAACATAGTCAACAACTTCATCTAAACTAATAGTTATTTGTTCCATAGTATCTCTATCTCTTAATGTAACTGTATTATTATTAATTGTTTCATCATCAATAGTTATACAAAATGGTGTACCAATAACATCATTTCTTCTATATCTTTTACCAATATTACCTGCTTCATCATAATTAGTCATAAAATGTTTAGATAATTTCTCATAAACTTCTAATGCTTTAGCAGAATGTAATTTTTTAATTAAAGGTAATACAGCCACTTTATAAGGTGCTAAGAAAGGAGATAAACTTAAAACTTCACGAGTTGTACCATCTTCTAAAGTATCTTCATGATAAGCAGCAAACATAACGGCTAAAAAAGTTCTATCTAATCCATATGTTGATTCAATGATATAAGGAATATATTTTTCATTTGTATCAGGATCTAAATAAGTTTGAGATTCACCACTATATTCTTGATGTCTAGATAAATCAAAATTAGTTCTATTATGAGTACCATTTATTTCTCCCCAACCAAAAGGAAATTTATATTCAATATCACAAGCTTCTTTAGCGTAATGCGCTAATTTTTCATGATCATGAAATCTTAAATCTTCCTCTTTTAATCCTAAATCCATAAAAAATTTTTTACCATACTCTTTAAAATAATTATAAATTTCTGAATCAGTTCCTTCTTTACAAAATGTTTGAAATTCCATTTGTTCAAATTCAATTGTTCTAAAAGTAAAATTACCTGGAGTTATTTCATTTCTAAATGCTTTACCAATTTGACCAATTGAAAAAGGCAATTTAGCACGCATACTTCTTTGAACATTTAAGAAATTTACATATTCTCCTTGTGCATTCTCTGGTCTTAAATATACTACTGATTTAGCATCATTAGTAACTCCACGATAAGTTTGAAACATCAAATTAAATTGTCTAATATCTGTAAAATTAGATTTGCCACATTTTGGACAAGGCACTTTATGTTCTTTGATATAATTAATCATTTCTTCTTGAGTCATGCCATCAGCATGAGCATTAGCATCAAAATCGTCAATCAAATTATCAGCTCTATGTCTACTTTTACATTCTTTACAATCTAGTAATGGATCAGAAAAAGAACTAACATGTCCAGATGCTTCCCAAACTCTTGGATGCATTAAAATATCTGCATCTATTTCATAACTATTTTTTCTTTCTTGAATAAATCTTTTTCTCCATGCATCTTTAATATTATTTTTTAATCTTGAACCTAAAGGTCCATAATCCCAAGTATTAGCCAAACCACCATATATTTCACTACCTTGAAATATAAATCCATATTGTTTACATAAATTAACCATTTTTTCCATTGTCATAAATATTCCTCCTAAGATAAAACATATATTTTTGTATTATTTCTATAATCGTATGGTAATTTTTCTTTGCCGTTACTTAATTTATCCAAATATAAAGAATAATAATTATAAAAATACCATACTAAATCATTCATAATTTTTAGTTCTTTTTCAGTAAATAATTGATAAAATCCATCTTTAACACCCAAATAATTCATATTTTCATCACATATTTTTTCTTTTATATAATTATAAGATTTTAAAAATGAATCATAACTAAATTCTAAATTATTTTCTTTTAAAATCATCATTTTTTTAATCACTTTTATTTGTTCTTTTAAAAATGAACATTCAAAAATAAAATTAACAAATAAACTATATAATTCAGAATTTAAAATTATTTTTTTGCCCTCCAAATAATAACTAAGTTTTATTAAAAAAAGCATTCTATATTTCATATTATTCCCCCATATAATAAAATTCTACTAGAAACTATAAGGACGCATTACCGTGGTTCCACCTTATTTATTCTAATAGAATCGCTTTTTTTATATATTGCTCGAGAGTTTCCAAGCTCCGTCATCGCATTGATAAATATATTATAGTACTTTTTCTAAATTAGTCAATTATTTTTTTAACATTTTTGTAATATATCCCTTTTTTCTTATTAAAACTATACCATTATATTTATTATTAATATTAGTATAAACAGTATCAGCTAAATTAAATATATTACCTTGTGTAACCATAAAATTACTTTTATTAAATATTGGGTCAACAACGATAAATGGAACTTTACCCGAAAAATCAACTACAGCCTTAACAAAGTTATCCACAGCTAATTCTTTTTGCATTCCATATAATGAAGAAATAAACAATGATATTTCTTTTTCAACACAAAAATCATGAATAACTTTTAATATAGAATCTAATTTACTTAATTTGTCTTTTAGTTCATCAACTTTTTCTACATTATCTACTTGATAATTAATTATAATTAAATCATAATCCGAATCTTTAATTATTGATTTTAACAAATTAGGGTTTAATCCATTATCTGTTTTAGTAAAAAATATTCTTTCTGATAAAACGTTTTCTAATCCACAGCAATAATAATTTAAAAATTTAATACTATCTTTATTAGTTAAAATTAAAGCTTTAGCATCAATCTTATTTAAACTATTTAGCATTGAAATTCCAGATTTAGGATAAGCAAACATCGTATATTTTATTCCATTTATACCAAACAAAGAATAAAAATTAACATTAAATCCTTTACTTACATTATTAATAAAATTAGTTAAATCACAATATTCATAATTAAAGAAAAATAAACTATCATCATTATTTATTTTAAATCCTTCATTCATATAAAATTCTTTAACATTAAAAGGTTTTGTTTTAGCATTTACTAAAGCACTTATTTTTTTAGTAATTTCGCGCCATTTTTCACCAACTTCGTTTTTATATAAATTCATAAAAGCAGTTAAATTAATAGCATTTAATGCATTCAATCCAACTATCATTCCTATTTTGCACTCTTTCATATCATATGAAATTTTATTGATAATTTTTTCAATTGTTTTATAATTGTTAGTATTATTTGCCGTTAAAACCAAATGAATATATATAGGATTATTTTTTTTAGTTCTAATAAATTTTATAAATGCTTTTAAATGATCATAACACTTATCACTTTCTAATGATAAAAACAAATGAATTTTATTTTCTGGTTTAATACCATTCAAATAAAAATCAAAATTTTTATTATTACTAAAATTATCCACATAATTATCTATTAAAGAATAAGTGAGTGGTAAATCAGATCCTGTACTAAAAGTTCTATATCCACTAATTAAATCATGAGCTTTTGATTCAATAGATGTGAACAAATAATTTTTAGTATAAAAATCCAAATTAGGCATCAAATTAGCATTATATATATTATATGAATTTAATTGTTCAATTCCAAAACCATTCATTAAAAATAAAATTGTTTTCTTCATTATTCATCCCTCATATTCTAATAAACATTATACCCTATTTTTAATATTTTATCAATAAGTAAATTATAAAAAACAATAACGATTGTTAATGTTCAAATTGTGAATTATATAAATTAGCATAGAAACCATTTTTCTTTAATAATTCTTCATGATTTCCTTGTTCTACAATATCACCATTATTCATCACTAATATTAAATCTGCATCTCTAATAGTTGATAATCTATGAGCTATTATGAAAGATGTTCTTCCTTTCATTAATTCGTCCATTGCTTTTTGAATTAATATTTCTGTTCTTGTATCAACACTACTAGTTGCTTCATCTAATATTAATACTTTAGGATTAGCTAAAATAGCTCGAGCAATTGTTAATAATTGTTTTTGTCCTTGAGATATATTATTTGTTTCTTCATTTAATTCCATATTATATGCATCTGGTAAAGTTTGAATAAAATGATGAACATGAGCTTTTTTAGCTGCTTCAATTATTTCGTCATCAGTTGCATCTAATTTACCATATCTTAAGTTTTCCATGATAGTTCCTGAAAACAACCAAGTATCTTGTAAAACCATACCAAAGATATGTCTTAAATCACTTCTTCTAAAATCATTGATATTTTTACCATCTACTAATATAGAACCATCATTAACATTATAAAATCTCATAAGCAATTTAATCATTGTTGTTTTTCCTGCTCCAGTAGGTCCTACTATAGCAATCTTTTGTCCTTTTTTAACATCAGCACTGAAATCTTTAATAATTATTTGATCTTCATTATAACCAAATTTTACATGATCAAAAGTAACATTTCCTTCAATATTATCTACTTTAAGTGGATTTTTAACTTCTTTTTCTTCTGGTTGATCTAAGAATTCAAACACTCTTTCACTAGCTGCAATCATTGATTGAATCATATTTGATACTTGAGCTAATTGAGCAATTGGATTTGTAAAGTTTTTAGTATAAGAAATAAATGATTGAATATTACCAACTGTTATTTTACCCAAAATAGTAAAATATCCACCTAATATTGCAATTACCACATATCCTAAATTACCAATAAAATTCATAATTGGATGCATCATCCCAGAGAAAAATTGACTCTTCCATCCAACATTACTTAAATAAGTATTATCTTTTTCAAATTCTTTCAAAACTTTATTTTCAGCATTAAATACTTTAATAACATTTTGACCAGAATACATTTCTTCAATTTTACCATTAACATGGCCTAAATATTCTTGTTGCTTAGCAAAATATTTTTGACTATGTTTAACAATAAACATTGTTATAAATGATGCAATTGGTAAAATTAATATAGCAACAATAGTCATTGTAACATTTATTGATAACATCATTACTAATATACCAATAATAGTTGTAATAGATGTTATCAATTGAGTTGCACTTTGATTTAAACTTTGACTCATTGTATCAATATCATTAGTTATAATAGATAAAACTTCACCATGTGTTTTCTTATCAAAATAAGAAATAGGTAATTTATTTATTTTAATAGATACTTTTTTTCTTAAATTATATGTATATTTTTGACTTATACCCGTCATTATAAATCCTTGAACATAAGAGAATAATGCACTTATAATATATAAAATTATCAAAAATATTAAAATAGAAGCAATTTTATCAAAATCAATACCAGCACCACCTGATAATTTACTTATTATCCCATTAAATAATTCTGTTGTAGCATTACCTAATATTTTAGGTCCTACTATTGAAAATATAGTACTAGCAACAGCAAATATAAATATAACTATTAATTGTACTTTATATTTGCTCATACTTTTGAATAATTTTTTTAATGTTCCTTTAAAATCTTTGGCTTTTTCAACACTGCCTATTGCACCTGGACCTCTATTCATTTTCTAACTCCTCCTTTGATAATTGTGAGTAAGCTATTTCTTTATAAATATCACAGTTTTTCAATAAATCTTTATGTTTACCAATTCCTACTATATGACCTTTATCTAAAACAATAATTTGATCAGCATTCATAACAGTACTTATTCTTTGAGCAACAATAAATATAGTAGAATCTTTAGTTACTTTACTTAATTTTTTTCTTAATTTAGCATCTGTTTTATAATCTAAAGCTGAAAAACTATCATCAAAAATATATATTTCTGGATTTGTTGCAATAGCTCTTGCAATTGCTAATCTTTGTCTTTGACCACCTGATACATTAGTACCACCTTGTGATATAGCACTTTCATATTTATCTTTTTTATCATTAATAAATTCTTCAGCTTGACTTATTTTAGCCGCTTTTTTAATTACTTCATCATCTTTTTTATGTAATCCAAAACCAATATTTGATTCAATAGTACCAGTAAACAATATTCCTTTTTGTGGCACATAACCAATCTTATCTCTTAATTCTTTGATATTAGCATCTCTTATATCAATTCCATCAATTAAAATTTTACCACCTGTAACATCAAAAAATCTTGGAATTAAATTAATTAAAGTTGATTTACCTGAACCAGTTGAACCAATAAATGCTGTTGTTGTTCCTTTAGTTGCTTTGAAACTGATATTTTGTAAAACATCTTCTTCAGCATCTGGATATCTAAAATAAACATCTTTAAATTCAACTGTACCTTTTAAATTATTATTAAATTTTAAGCATTTATCTTTTTGTTTGATTGAAGTATCTTTATCTAATACTTCCCCTATTCTTTCCATTGAAACAAATGCACGTGGAACCATAATAGAAACCATTGAAATCATTAAGAATGACATAATTATTTGCATAGTATAAGTAATAAATGCTAACAAAGTACCAACTTGAATTGTACCAGCATCTATTTTACTAGCACCTACCCAAACGATTAAAACACTAACACCATTCATAATAAACATCATTGTTGGCATCATAATTGTCATTGTTCTATTTACAAATAAATTTACTTTCATTAAATCTTTATTGGCTTTATCAAATCTTTCTTCTTCATGTTTTTCAGTACCAAAAGCTCTTATAACTTGAATACCAGATAATATTTCTCTTGCTACTAAATTTACTCTATCAATTAACTTTTGAACTTTATTAAATTTAGACATAGCAATACTAAATAATATAATTACAAAACTTATAATTACTAAAACTGCTAAACCAATTATCCAACTCATTTCATTACCACTAACTTTAGTTAAAGCACCTATTCCCATAATTGGGGCAAAGAATACTATTCTAAGTAACATAACAACTAACATTTGAACTTGTTGAATATCATTAGTGCTTCTAGTAATTAAAGAAGCAGTTGAAAAACTTTCAAATTCTTTATTTGAATAAGTCATAACTTTATTAACTACTTGACTTCTTAAATCTCTACTAAAGAAAGCTGCAATACGACTTGATAAAAATACTGTTACGATAGTTAATACCATAGCAGCTAAAGCAACTGCTAACATTTTAATTCCTGTTTTAGCAATATAACTAATTTGTAAATTAGATACATCAATACCTATTTCGGTATATTCGTTTTTTAAATAAACTGTAGCCATTTGTTCTAATAAACTAACTTTTTCATTAGAATAATTTTCTTTTAATTTATTTAAAAATTGACTATGAGTTTCTTCATCCATATTTTTTAAAACATCAAAAATATTCATACCTTCAGGAATAGTTAATTCCGGTATTTCAATTGTATTATTAGAAAAACTATATACCATTATAATTGGTAAAGTCATTATATCATTTAACTCATCATCACCAGTTAAAACATATAAATTTTCTTCATTTAATAATGGATATTTTTCTGAATACTCCGTATCATCTTTTGTTATTAAAGTATAATTACTATTAATAATTTCTTTATCTTCATTATTTACAAACAACAATAATTTTTCATATTCACTTTCTCTAATTACTTCAGGAACTGAAGATTCAATACCACTTTGCTGAATACCAATGTTTACTATATCAGAAGTATAACCAGGTAAACTTAAATCACACATTGCTTGCATAAAAAGTAATACAAATACTAGTATTATTTGAAAACTATACTTTTTTAATGTTTTTAATACATGTTTCATTTTATTCCTCCTTGTAAATTATTAAATACTTTTTTTAAAACTTCTTTAAAAATATTTAATTCTTCTTTTGATATGCCTGCTATTAATTCTTTTTCTAATTGTTTTGCTTCATTTCGCATTTCATTTATTAAAGATATACTCTTTTCAGTTAAATGAATTTCTTTATTCCTAGCATCTTTTAAACTAACAGTACGTCTAATAAAATCTTTATTTTCTAATCTATTTAATATACCATTAACTGTTGGATTAGTTAACTCAAATTTTCTTTCAATATCTCTTTGATTTACTATTTCTTTATTCTTATATAAATAAATTAATATACTCGCTTGACTATTAGTTAAATCAATTTTTTCTAATTTTTTATTCATATTTTTTTCCATTATCTGAAAAATCTTTTTAAAATAAAAACCAATATGTCGATCCATTTAATCATCTCCAATTATATAACACGCTATATAATTATATGCAATTATAAATATAATGTCAATACTATTTTTTTTAATTAAAAAGTCAAGTGCAACTTTTGAATAAGTATAATATTCTACAG
>ERZ1643251.899-NODE-899-length-37222-cov-28.734469_pt1 | contig 37222 bp, 29 predicted proteins | sample MGYA00579261_ERZ1643251 | MGnify/ENA primary metagenome ERZ1643251 (study PRJEB29033, sample SAMEA4952267) | chicken gut metagenome | biome: Broiler Chicken; feature: Gastrointestinal Tract; material: Caecum | place: Ireland | collected 2018 | study: Broiler... | reverse complement strand
GGAGCCAAAGATGTCCCCCGAACTTCTCATCGAAAACCTGCTCGCCTATGCAAAACGCCACCTCTTCCTCCCCGAAGAGGATGAAATTTACATGCGGAACGTGCTTTTATCGCACTTCCGCCTTTCTTCGCCCTATCAAGGGGAAGCGGATACCTCCGAAGCGGAAAACGCCGACGTGCCCGACGCGCTCATGGGCGAGATCGCGTCCTTCGCAAAGAGCGCTCATCTTGCGGAAGATGGCGAAGAGGAACGCTTTGCCGCGAATGTTTTCGGGCTCCTCATGCCCCGCCCTTCCAAAGTCAACGAGGTTTTTTCTCGCCTTTGCGAAAAGGAGGGCGCTTCGAAAGCTTCCGAATATCTATACTCTCTCTCCGTCAAAAGCGGCTATGTGCAAAAAACCGCCATCGCGCGCAATCTCAAATGGAACTACGAAGACGGCAAGAGCGGGCTCGAGATCACCGTCAACCTCTCCAAACCCGAAAAGAACAACAAAGACATTGCAAAGCTCCTCTCCGCGCCCAAGGGCAACAAGTACCCTTCCTGCGCGCTCTGCAAGGAAAACGAGGGCTTCGAAGGTTCTGCGACGCACCCGCCCCGCAGGAATTTACGCACCGTCAAACTGACGCTGGGCGGCGAAAAGTGGTTTTTGCAGTACTCCCCCTATGCCTATTACGAGGAACACTGCATCGCCATCAACGAAAAGCACGTTCCCATGCACGTTGACAAAAAGACGCCCGCTAAACTTTTGGATTTTGTGGACGTTCTCCCCAACTATTTCATCGGGAGCAACGCTTCCCTCCCCATCGTGGGCGGCTCCATCCTCAATCACGAGCACTTCCAAGGGGGCAAGCACCTGATGCCCATGCATCGCGCGCTCGTCCGCACACGCTATGCCCATCCCGAGTTCCCTCATCTTACCTTCGGCATCCTCGACTGGTACAACAGCGCCGTCCGCTTCGAAGGCCCGCGCGACGAGGCGGAAGCCTGCGCCGCAAAGATCATCGAAGCGTGGAAGACGTTCGACTGCCCCGCATGCAGCATCCTGAGCCACACGGGCGGCACCCCGCACAACGCCTGCTCCCCCATCCTCCGCAAGATCGGGGACAAGTACTCCTTCACCATCATCCTGCGCAACAACCGCACGGATGAGAAATACCCCGACGGCATCTTCCATGTGCACCCCGAGCACCTCAACATCAAGAGCGAGGGCATCGGGCTCATCGAAGCGATGGGGCTCTTCATTTTGCCGCCCCGCTTAAAGCGCCAGCTCGCGGCGATCGCCGACATCCTCTCGGGAGACGCCGGATACGACGAACGAGCGCTTGGAGACCCCGAAAACGATCTTTCCATCCACCGCAATATGATCAAGACGCTGCTTTCGGAAGGCAGAGCCGCCTCGAAAGAGGAAGCCGAGGCGCGCGTGAAGGACTTTGTCAACAAGACGTGCGCCGCCATTCTCGACAACACGGCGGTATTCAAGAACGACGAAACGGGCAGGCAGGGCTTTGACGCATTCCTGCGTTCGATGGGATTTGAGGAGGTCTGACGTATGGACATCACGACACATTTTTGTAAGGTATTTTCCCACTCCCCCACGCTCGAAGTGAGCGCGGCGGGGCGCATCAACCTCATCGGCGAACACGTCGATTACTGCGGCGGGCTCGTCATGCCGGCTTCGCTCAACCTCTGCTGCCGCGTGCTCGCGCGCCCCAACGGCACCAATGTCGTCAACGTCTATGCTGACGACCTCGACGAGACGGCAAAGCTCTCCCTCGACTCTTTGGAAGAATACAAGTCGCTCGGCTGGGGCAAATATCAGGCGGGCGTCCTCTCCGTCCTCAAAGAGGCGGGGCACGCCCTCATCGGCTGCGATCTTTACTACTCCTGCTCCGTCCCCTTCGGGAGCGGGCTTTCCTCCTCTGCCGCCATCGAAGTCGCAACGGCGGTCGCGATGCGCGAACTCACGGGCGAAACGTACGACCTTACGACCATCGCTCTCCTTTCGCAGAAGGCGGAAAACACCTACTGCGGCGTCAACTGCGGCATCATGGATCAGTTCGCTTCGGCGATGGGCAAAAAGGACAAAGCCATCCTTCTCAACTGCAAGACGCTCGAGTACGAGTACATCCCTTTGGAGCTTGAACAGTACGAACTCATCGTCGCCAACTGCAACAAGCCGCACGCGCTCGTAACGAGCAAATACAACGAACGCCGCGCCGAAACGGACGAAGCGCTCTCCCTCCTTCAAAAGGAGCTCCCCGAGGCAAGCTGCCTTGCCGACATCACGCCCGAAGCGTTCGAAGGTGCAAAACACGTCTTATCTAGCCCCCTTCTTGCAAGAGCGCAGCACGTCGTCTACGAATGCGCGCGCGTCAAAGAGGCGGCGTCCGCCCTCAAAGCAGGCGATATTCAGACGCTTGCAAAGCTCATCAATGCTTCGCACGACTCGCTCTCCAAGCTCTATGAAGTGACGGGCAAAGAGCCCGACGCCCTTGCGTATGCCGCACGGGAGACGGAGGGCTGCATCGCCTCGCGCATGATCGGCGCCGGGTTCGGCGGGTGCACGATAAGCCTTGTCGAACAGGGCAAGACACAAGCCTTCAAGCAGGCAGTCGGCAAAAAATACACCCAAGAGACGGGATACACCGCCGCCTTCTACGATACGAGCATCGAAGACGGCGTCAGGATCAGGCATTTTTAAGGAGGACGGTATGCAAAACATTTTGGTAACGGGCGGCGCGGGCTACATCGGCAGCCACACCGTGGTGGAACTTCTGGAGCGCGGCTACGGCGTCGTAGTCGTCGACAATCTTTCCAATTCGAGCGAAGAATCGCTCCGCCGCGTTCAAAAGATCACGGGCAAAGAGGTCGCATTCTACCATGCGGACATCCGCGACCGCGCTGTGATGGAACGCATCTTTTCGGAGAACACGTTTGACGCCGTCATCCACTTCGCGGGGCTCAAAGCGGTGGGCGAGAGCGTGCAAAAACCCATCGAATATTACGACAACAACCTCTACGGCACTCTCGTGCTCCTCGAAACGATGAAGGCGCATGGCGTCAAGAAGCTCGTCTTCTCGTCGTCTGCGACCGTCTACGGCACTCCCGAACACCTCCCCCTCACCGAGGAGAGCCCCATCGGCGGCACGACCAACCCCTACGGCACGAGCAAGTACTTCCAGGAGCTCATGCTGCGCGACGTCTTCCGTGCAGACAACGCATGGAACATCATCCTGCTGCGCTATTTCAACCCCGTGGGCGCGCACGCTTCGGGGCTCATCGGCGAAGACCCCAAGGGCATCCCCAACAACCTGATGCCCTATGTGGCGCAGGTGGCGAGCGGGAAGCTCCAAAAGATCGGCGTCTTCGGCAACGACTACCCCACCCCCGACGGCACGGGCGTGAGAGATTATATCCACGTCGTCGACCTCGCGCGCGGGCATATCGCCGCCATCGAGGGCTGCAGGGAGGCGGGCGTGCACGTCTATAACCTCGGCACGGGCGTCGGCTACAGCGTGCTCGACATGATCCACGCCTTCGAAAAGGCATGCGGGAAGACGCTCCCCTACGAGATCAAGCCCCGCCGCGCGGGCGACATCGCCGCCTGCTATGCGGACGCTTCCAAGGCAAAGAGAGAGCTCGGCTGGGAGGCGGAGAACGGCATCGAGGAGATGTGCCGCGACCAGTGGAACTGGCAAAGCCATAACCCGAACGGCTACGAAGCAAATTAACGAAGCAAATCAATATGGTGCGCCCTGCGGCAAAAGCCGCAGGGCGCTTTTTTGGAAAGCCGCGGCGGCGGGGCTCATTGCCCCGCCGCCGCGGCGATACAAACCATCACTTACTCTTTCACTCCGTTTCCCGCCGCCTTTTTATCAAGGCGCAGATTGCGGAAGTATAAGATGAGATCGAGCGACACAACGATAAGATTGAACGCATAGATAAAGAGCACATAAGGGATGCTCCCGGTCTCTACGGCGAGCAAAATTTTGCCCGCAAGCCCGAACACATAGCCGATCCAGATCGCAAGCAGGAAGAGGATGCTCTTGCCTTTTGTTGTGCGGGCGCGGTAAGACTTGACGACGGAAACGGGCCAGCTCACGCCGAAGCAGACGAGCATCACCGCTTCAAAGGCGGAAATGACAGTGCTCATCACAGCGCCTCCAAGTAAGGCCTGAGCTTTTCCAGAACGAGCGCATACGCCTCGGGCCACATGTGCACGCCGTCGATCGCAAACTCCTCTTTGAGCTTCCCCGCCTCATCTTTAAGCCCCTCGTTGCAGTCAAGGTACTCCACAAACGAGAACTCCGCGCACACTTCCTTCACGGCGGCGTTGGCTTCCGTTGTGAGCTCGTTCGTGCGCAGCCCGAACGCCATCGGGTGCGACATCTTCGCTTCGTTCATGGGATAGAACGCCATGAAATACACCTTTGTATCGGGCAGCCTCTCCGCGATCTGCGTGAAGATAAAGCGGTACCGCTCCTTCAACCCCTCGTGCGTATAATCGGGGCGGCTCAGATCGTTGGTGCCGATGTTCAAAAAGACAACGCTCGGCTCCGGGTCAAAGAGCATCGCATCGATATGGGCGAGAAACTCAAAGGAAGTCGAACCCCCCACCCCGCGGTTATAGACTTTCTTCTTTGTCAGCCCCTGCGCCATCTCAACGACGGGAAAGTACTCCATGAGCGAGGATCCCGTAAACAGTATCTGTCCCTTCTCGCAGAACGCGTTGAGACGGCGGTACTTTTCGTACTTCTGTTCTCTGTTGCGCCTGCCCGCCTCGATCATGTAGTCTCTGAATTGCTTGATCGCCTGTTCGTCCATCTTTCGCCTCCGGAGTTTTTCTCTATGATAGCACAAACCGCCCCTCCTCGTCTTGCAAAATTGTTTTGTCTGATATCAAATCGTTTTCTTTTTCACCGCGAAAAAAGCCCGCACTTCGCGGGCTTTTGTGCTTATAGCTGTTTCAGACAATTTTTCCAGCGAGCGCGGGCAGCTATGACGCGCGCATTTTCGCGGGGCGTAAAACAGAGTACCTCGCCTTGGAGGACGTCCTCTTGGTACACCCCCGCCGCAATGCCCGCAAGCACGCCCGCCCCGAGGGGAGAAAGCTCGCGCTCGCAGGAAGCAAGCACGCTTGCCCCCGCAGCATCCGCCTGCAGCTGCATGAGGAACGCATCCCCCGCGGCGCCGCCGTCCGCCCGCACTTCGCGGGCTTCGAGCCCCGTATCGGCGCGGAGCGCATCCAGAATATCGGCGATCTGAAAGGCAATGCTCTCCTCCGCTGCGCGGCAAAGCTCCTTTTTGCCCGTCGTGCGGGTCATGTTGAGGATGGCGGCCCTTGCCTCCGGCTTCCAATAGGGCGCGGAAAGCCCCGAAAAGGCGGGGATGAGCACCGTCTCATCCCGCTCGTTCGCCTCCGCCGCCAACACGCCCGCCTCCTTCGCGTCGTTCAGGAGCCCCAGATCGTCTTTGAGCCAGGTGATGACGGCACAGGAATAATTGATGTTCCCTTCGAGCACATAACTGACTTTCCCCTTCCGCTTCCACGCGAGCGAAGAGGCGAGCCCGCAACGGCTCTCAACGAATTTCTCCCCCACGTTCATCATCACGGAGCTTCCCGTGCCGTAGGTGACTTTGAGCTGCCCCGCGGCAAGGCATCCTTCGGCGAAGAGTGCGGCGTGCGAATCGCCCAGAACGCCGCACACGGGCACCTGTTCGGGGAGAATGCCGCCCAGGTCGGTATAGCCGAACACCCCGTCGCTGTCTTTGACCTCGGGCAGCGCTTCGACGGGCACGCCGAAGAGGCGGCACAGCTCCTCATCCCATTGCAGCGTATGGAGATCAAAGAGCTGCGTGCGCGAAGCATTGGAATAGTCGGTATAAAAATTGCCCGTGAGCTTCCATACGAGAAAGCTGTCAACGGTGCCCAAGCGCACTTTCCCGCTTTTCTCCGTATTCTGCAATAGCCATGCATACTTCGCCGCGGGGAAATAGGGCGAAAGCGGCAGTCCCGTCTTTTGGCGAATGACTTCCGCATACGGAGCGAGCGCGTCGGAGATCTCCTTTGCACGCGCGCACTGCCACACGACGGCATCTGCAAGCGGGCCCTCATCGTTCCACATACAGCTCGTCTCTCTCTGATTGGAGATGCCGACCGCTTTCACGCTCGCGGCATTCTCCCCCACGCACTCGCGGGCGACAAGAAGCACGTTTTGCCAGATCTCATTGAGGTCATGGGAGATATATCCCCGCCCGTCGACGATCTGTCTGTGCGGCCTTGCAGCGCGCGCGATCACCCGCCCCTCTTCATCGAGAAAGAGCGCCTTCGTGCCCTGCGTGCTCTGGTCGATACAAAGTACCGTCTTCATGCGAGCTCCTTTTTCACGCGCCTTGCGATGCCTTCTGCGGTCAGCCCGTAGTACTGAAAGGCCTCCGATTGCGTCCCCGTGACGATATGCCCGTCGGGCAGGGTGAGCCCCACGACTTTCTTCGGGCACTTCGAAGAGAACAGCTGCGCCGTCATCGAAAACAGCCCGCCGTAGGGGGAATGCTCTTCTGCCGCCGCCACAAGGCGCACCCCCTCCGCCGCCTTCAAAATAAGTTCCTCATTGAGCGGCTTGACGCGGTAGGCATCGACAACGCCCGCCGAAATGCCCTCTTTTTCCAAAAGCTCCGCCGCATGCAGGCAGGGCGCGACAAGCTCGCCGCAGGCAACGAACAGCACGTCCTTCCCCTCTTTCAGCACCTTTGCGCCGCCAGAGAAAACGGTGTCTTCGGAATAGAGATCTTCGCTCGCACTGCGCGAAACGCGGATGTAGGCGGGCTTTTCGTCCTGGAGCAATTCCTCGACGATCGCTTTCGTTTGAAAGCGGTCGGACGGCAAATACACGCGCATCCCGGGGAGAGCGGACATTGCTGCAATGTCTTGCAAAGAGTGGTGCGTCATGCCGAGCGCCCCGTAGGAAATGCCCCCCGAAATGCCGACGAGCGTGACGTTGGTCTCCGCATAAGCGACGTCCACCTTCGCCTGTTCATAGGAGCGGGTGGAGAGGAAGCAGGCGGGCGACACGGCGAACACCTTCTTCCCGCACGCCGCAAGCCCCGCCGAAATGGAGACGAGATCCTGCTCCGCAATGCCCACTTCCACGCTTTGGGCAGGGAACTGCTCAAAAAAGGCGGTCATGGAGCCCGACCCGCGCGAATCGGAGCAGGCGACGATGATGTTCTTATCCTCTTTTGCCGCCGCAAGCAGCGTATCGCAGATGACCTGGCGGTTGGTCACTTTATTCATACATCGCCTCCAATTCGCGCACCGCGCGCTCGTACTGTTCGGCGCTCATCACGCCGTGATGCCACTTCGCGTTGTTCTCCATGAAGGAGACTCCCTTGCCCTTCACCGTGTGCGCGATGACGGCAGTAGGCATCCCCTTGCAGTTCTTTGCCGCCTCATAAGCAGAAACGAGCTGCGAACAATCGTTCCCGTCCATGACTTCGATAACGTTCCATCCGAACGCCTTGAATTTCTCACCGAGCGGCGCGCTGTTCATGACTTCCTTCGTCGTACCCGAAATTTGCAGCCCGTTGAGATCGACGGTCGCGCACAGGTTGTCCAAGCCGTACTGCGCCGCCGCCATCATCGCCTCATAGTTGCTGCCCTCCGCCATCTCGCCGTCGCCGAGGACGACATAGGTGCGGTAAACTCTCTTGTCCATCTTCGCCGCGAGCGCCATGCCGACGCCCACCGCAAGCCCGTGCCCCAAAGAACCGCCGTTCATCTCCACGCCGGGGATGGCGGTATTCGTATGCCCGATAAAGCGGCTTTGAAAACGCTCGAAGGTGTTAAGGTACTCGTCAAGCTCGAAATACCCCTTCTCCCCTAACACCGCATACAAACAGTCCGCGCAATGCGCCTTGCTCAGAATAAAGCGATCTCTGTTCGGATCGGTGCGCGTTTCGGGCGAGACGTTCATGATCTTGTTATAAAGCACATTGAGGATATCGACGACGGAGAGATCGCCGCCGATATGCCCCGACGAGGAGCGGTACACCGCCTCGATGACGATGCGCCGAAGCTTATAAGATTTTTTCGTGAGTTCGTCCATCTCATTCCCCTCGGATATACGCCTTCACGTCTTCCTCTATATCGTCATAGAGATCGGGCTTGATGCCCAGGTACTTGCACGCCTCGTAGAGGACGGGCACGACGTCTTCGTGGATGCCCACGCAGTGATGGATATACGGGCCTTCGACGATCTTCGCTTCCAGCCGCTTCCAGTTTTTGACCTCCACCCACACATAGGTGCCCTTGGTGTACGGCCCGTCGATGCCCTTCGCGTTGCCGAGGAGCAGCGAATATTCGCCGTTGTCGCCGTCAAAGCGGGCGAGCGTCATGGTGCCGTGCTTGGCTTCGCCCGCGACCGCGCCCGGATAGTCGAAGGCGAGCGGATAGCAGATCTCGGGCTTGCACTGTAGGCAGGAAGACGGCCACGGCCCGCAGTGCTGCAAGAGCTCCCCGTTTTCGTTGTCGGGGTGGCGCACCGTCCAGTCGGCAAAGAAGGAGCGCTTCACGCCCATGCCCGCGGCTTCCACCAAAACAGATGTGATCGCCCCGTGGATGTCCGTCTCGCAGGCGACGGGGAAGCCCTCCTCATTGAGAAGGCTGTTCGCGGCGCACGGCATGATGCCGATCTCATCCTGAAGCGCGTTCCAGCATTGGATGCACCCCGCATTGCAGCCGTACTTCTCGGCAAGCGCGCGGATCGCACATTTGAGTGCGGCAACGTTTTCGAGCTGTTCGTCCGAAACGGATACTTTGAAATTCTTACGGCAGTATTCGATCGTCTCCCGCACATGCTTTCCTTCCGCCTTCACCTTCTTCATCTCGGCGGTAAGTTCTGCAAGCGGCACGGGCGCAAGCTGGATGTTAAATTTTTCCAAAAGCTCCCCCTCGTTGCACATCGTCGACCAGAAGTCGAAGGGGCGGGGCCCGATCTGCAAAATGCGCGTCTTGCGGAATGCCTTCACCGTGTTGCAGACGGCAAGGAACAGCTTCACGCCCCGCTCAAACGCCTCGTCCTCCAAATTGCAGTTGCAAAGATAGGTGAAGGGAACGCGGAAGCGGCGCAGCACCTTGCCCGTTGCAAAGAGCCCGCACTGGCTGTCGCGCAGGCGCACGCCGTTCTCATCGGGGCGCTCGTCGCGCGGACCCCACAAAAGAACGGGCAGCCCCATCTCCTTTGCAAGGCGGGCAACCTCATATTCAGTGCCGAAGTTGGTGTGCGGGAAAAAGAGCCCGTCCACCCCCACCGCCTTGAATTTTTTGGCGATCTTCACGCGGTCGTTGTCGTCATGCAGCAGCCCGTCCGAAGAAATATCGTCGATATCGACGAACTCCACGCCCATTTTTCTCAACTTTTCTCTCGTGTAGTTTGCATACTCCACCGCCGCGGGCGCGGAGAAGATGCTCCGCCTCGTCGGGGCAAAACCTAAAACGATCTTGTCCATATCTATCCTCCGAATCTTATAAATTTTCTCCGCTTAAACGGGTGACGAGGAGCGCGATGCCCTCCTTTGCGGGGAGCTCCACGCGCACTTTGCCGTGCGCAGCCTCAAACGCCGTCCTCCGCGTCATCTCCCAGATATCGATGACTTCCACGCGGTACTCGCCCTTTTCGGGAAGCGCGAGCTCGAAATACCGCGCGCACTGGCGGCCGAGATACAGAATACGGTGCCCCTCGTTGCGGCCGCAGAACTCGGCAAAACAGAGCTCCACCTGCCACTGTTCGCGGGCGGGGAATCCTTCTACAAGCTTCCTCACCCAATCGTTCCCGTCGTTGCCGTTGGGGTCTTTGGGCAGCGCCGAAACGGGCTCCAGCGCCCCGGCTTCCTCGATCACGCTCTTAAGATAAGCAAACCGTTCGGGCGCCTTGCCGTAAAGTTTGCCGCCCTTCGCCCACCACAAGACTTCGTCCTCGCGGTGGAAGGTCTCGCCGTGCGTCACATAACCGCCGACCGCGGCGATGCTCCACGCACGATCCATAAATTCGAAGGCAGACAAATTCCCCCATCCGAACGGAAGATCGCCTTCATAGCCGAATTCATCGATGATGACGGGGATGCCATACTCCTTCTTCCAGGCAGCGACCCTTCTCACCTCGCCGCTCTGGATGGAGGCATGCGTCAGCCATTTCTTCTTGGGGAAGGGGCAGACCCAATCATGCACGCCGATGAGATGATGGTAAGCATCTTTTTCCGCAATAAAGCTCCCGATCGTATCCCAATCGTCCAAGGAGAGCGCCGTCACCATTTCGTACTCGTTGGCAAGGCTCCACCACACATTGCGGTAAGCGGAAAGGCGGGCGACGGCATACCTCAGATACTGCAAGTTTTTCTCCATCCCGAGCCTCGAAAAGCCCCAGCGGTCATAGGGGTGAAAGAGGATGATGTCCGCCTCGATGTTCATCTCACGCAATGCCGAAAGGCAGCGGTCGAGCCGATCCCAATAGCGGAAGTCGGGCTTTTCCATATCCCACTCCCCCTTCTCGTCCTTTTCGAAGGGGAAGTAGGGCGGCTCGTTGTGGTTATAGGGCATATGCTTGGGGAAGATGCACATGCGGATCTTGTTGAAGGGCGCCGTCTTCAGCGTGAAAAGCGTCTCTTCCACGAGCGCGTCTTCCTGGCTCGTCCAGGCATAGCATGTCGTGCCGAAGGGATAGAAGGGCGTGCCGTCCTCATAGCTAAAATGCGTTCCCTTCGCCTGCACGCGCCCGTGCACGCCCTCATCTGGGACGCATTCGAAACTCCCCTCTTTTTCCCCTGTGCGGTAGTGCCACTCGCCCAAAGCATCGGGCATGAAGCGCACGGCGTACTCGCCCGCCGCTTTTAAGAAGCTCTCCGCCCGCACGCGCTTTTCGTCCTGCCAAAACTCTGCGCAAAGCGGCGCGCCGCCGACGGAAAATTCTATCATGTCATACTGTTTTACGGTCATAGTGAGACCCCCTCATGATTTTTTCTCCATTGTAAACTGAACTTCATCTTTCTTCAAGAGAAGTTCAGTAAAACTATTGACTTAATTTACTTAATTTGCTACAATGAAGCTGCAGAACGCATCCGCGGGAGGAGCTCATGATCACAGCGAAGGAACTTGCAAAGCAATTAAATTTATCGGAGGCAGCCGTCTCGATGGCGCTCAACGGAAAAGTCGGCGTCAGCGAAAAAACGCGGGCGCGCGTCCTTGCGGCAGCGGAAGAACAGGGCTACGACTTTTCGCGCATCAAGGAAAGGCAGTTCGAACGCGAACACCCCGAAGGGAACATCCTCTTTCTCATCTTCAAAAAGCACGGCGCCGTGGTCGCCGACACCCCCTTCTTTTCCGAGCTCACGCAGGGCATCGAAGCGGAGACGCGGAAACAGGGCTATCGCCTTCTTGTGCGCTATGTCTATGAGGAGGACAGCCGCGCACAGTTTTCCCTCGCCGCAAGGGAAGGCTTCGGCGGGGCGGTCATCCTCGGCACCGAGATGGACGAAGGCGATCTCCCCCTCCTTTCCTTGCTTCCCTTCCCCGTTGTGCTCCTTGATACCTACTTCGAAGGCGCGCCATACGACAGCGTGCTCATCAACAACGTGCAGGGGGCTTATCTTGCGACGAGCTATCTCATCGCGAAATACCGCACGCAGGCGGGGTATCTGAGCTCCTCCTACCCCATCAACAACTTTTCAGAGCGCGCCGACGGCTTTTACAAAGCCATCCGCAAGAGCGGGCTCTCCCCTTCGCGCAGCATCGTGCACCGTCTGACCCCCTCCGCGGAAGGCGCCTATTCGGACATGCTCGAACTTTTAGACCGCGGCGAAGAGCTTGCCCGCTGCTATTTTGCCGACAACGACCTCATCGCGGCGGGCGCCATGCGGGCGCTCACCGAGCGGGGGAAGCGCATCCCGCAGGATGTCGCCGTCGTCGGGTTCGACGATATGCCCCTCTGCGCCTACACCTCCCCCACGCTCACGACGGTGCGCGTCCCAAAACAGGAGATGGGCAGGGCCGCCGCAAAACGCCTTTTGGACAAAATAAAAGACGGGCTCCCGCCCGTCAAGATCGAAGTCGGCACATCGCTCATCCGCCGCACCTCGGCATAACGATAAGCGCAGCCTCACGGCTGCGCCTTTCTTTTTTTGTTGCCGGAACGTCACTCCTTGACGCCGCCGATGATGATGCCCGTCTCGAAATACTTCTGCACGAAGGGATAGAGGATGATGAGCGGCAAAGAGCCGACCACCACCATCACCACCCGAAGGGAAGCGAGGTAGAAGGAGATGGGATATCCCGACGGGGAGAGCACGCCCTCCGCGCTGTTGTTGATGAGAATATCGCGCATGATGAGCTGCAGCGGATAGAGATCCTTGTGCGAACGGCTCAGAAACATCGAGGCATTCACCCAGGAATTCCAGTGTCCGATGGCATTGAAGAGCACCACCGTGGCGATGAAGGAAGTCGTGAGCGGGAGCATGATCTGCACGAGGATGCGTACATGGCCCGCGCCGTCGATCTGCGCCGCTTCGCAGATGGAATCGTTCACCGATTCCATGCCGTTCTTGAGCATGATGATGCTCATCGCGTTGCAGCAGGCGGGGATGATCATCGAACCCATCGTGTTGGTGAGCCCGAGCGCCCGCACGACGATATACAGCGGGATGATGCCGCCGCTGAAGAGCATCGTGATGATGATGAACACCATCAGCGGGCGGTTGAAGAGCACCTTCTTGCGCGAGAGCACATACGCCGCGAGAAGATCGAGCACGAGCCCCAGCCCCGTCGCGCCCGCCGTGTAGATGACGGTATTGAGGTAACTCCGCCACAGGCCGTCGTAGGAAAAGAGCAGCTCATAGCCCTCAACGGAGAACGTGAGCGGGCTGAAGAGGAACCCCTCATAGAGCGAAAGTCGGATGGGATCGGAAAAACTCGCCATGATGACGTGCCACATGGGCAGCACGCACAGGACGGCAAAGAGAGCGGTAAAGAAGTACGTCGCGATCCGGACGATGACGTCGGACGGCTTTTTCGATCTGACTGCCATACTTTGCCTCCTTAAAAGAGATTGTTCCCGCCGAATTTCTTCGAGAACCAGTTGGAAATGAGGAGCAGCACGAACCCGACGACGGAATTGAAGAAGCTGATGGCGGTCGTGTAACTGATGCGCCCCTGCTCGATGCCGATGCGGTAGATATACGTCGAGAGGATATCCCCCACTTCATAGGTCGGGATGGAATAGAGAAGGTGGATCTTCTCGAAGTTGTAGTTGAGGATCGCCGCGATCTTCAGAAGCAGGAAGATCATGATGGTGGGCATGATAGAAGGGATGGTGATGCGGAAGAGCTTCGCCATGCGCCCCGCGCCGTCGATGTCCGCCGCCTCGTAGAGCGTCGTGTCGATGGAACACAGCGCCGCGATATAGATGATGCTCCCGTACCCCGTCGCCTGCCAGATGTTGGAGACGATGACGATCCACCGGAAGAAACGGGTGTCGCCCAGGATCGCCACTTCATCGCCGACGATGCCGACCTTCTGCGCGACGACGCTGAAGATGCCGCTCACCGAAGTAAAGTCTCTGACGATACCGCACACGACGACCATCGAGATGAAGTACGGCATGTACATCATCGTGGATGTCACCCTCCGATAGGGCTTGTTCTGGATGGAGTGCATGAGGAGCGCCACCACGATGGGCGCCGGGAACACGAACACGATGTCCATCAGGCTGAAAATGACGGTGTTCCTTAAGAGCCGCCCGAAGTACGGGTCGGAAAAGAACGTCTTGAAATGGAACAGAATGTCCGTATTCCCCGCAAGATCGGTCGCCCAGGGGCTGCCGAAGATGCCCTGCACCGTGCTGTAATCTTTGAAGGAGACTAAAAGCCCTGCCATCGGGAAATAGGAGAAGACGATGAAAAACACGACGACGGGCAGGATCATCAAATACAGCGGCCAGTTGCGCCTCATATCCTTCTTCACCTTTTCCCACTTGGACGGCTTGCGTCCCGCGGGAGCGGCTTTCTCTTCCGCATGCGCGGAAACAACTTCCAGAGCCGTATCTTTCATCTCGTCTTACCCCCTTTCCGGTTATTTTTTGTTATCTCTGCAGATATCTTTCGTATGCAGCCTGATACACCTTGACGAGGTCGTCCATATGATAGGTCGCCTTCATCGTCGCCACGAATTCGTCGAAGCTCTGCGTATTCTTGCCGATGATATAGTTGACGGTGAACTCATCCTTGAACTTGGTGAGGTTGAGCTCATAAAGATCGGAGACCTTTCCTTCCTGCTCGGTGAGCGTGACGGTGGGCAGCACATAGGAGTTGTCGCAGTTCCACACTTCCGTCATGGCGCTCTTTTCCTCGTCGGTGACGACCTGCAGTTCGCGCGTCCAGTCGTACTTGAAGCAGAAATTGAGCGAGCAGTACTTGTTGATGGCATCCGAGAAGTTGAGCGGCGGCTCCTCGCTGTTGGCGGTGATCTTCTCGGTGAACACGGGCTCGCCGTCCACATATTCGAAGGTGTCGCCCTCGATGCCGTAATTCATGAGGAGCGCCCCTTCATCCGTGAAGAGATAGTTGAACCATTCGAGGATGGCACGCACCTTCTCTTCCGACTTGACGCGGTTGGTGATGACGGCATAAGCGGAAGATTTCTCCGTGTAGCGGATGTGCAGCTCGTCGTCTGCGTTCTGCTTGGGCGCCGCCACGGGGCGAAGGTCGTAAACATCCATCCCCAATGCCTCATACACCGGCCCCAGATTGTTTTTCATCAGGTCTTCATAGGTATGGATATACGTATAGATCATGGGGAACGCCGCATACTGCGCGGGAACGATCCCCGTCGCCGCATCGTAACCGTCCATCGCGGGCATCTGCGGCTGCTGCGACTCGGAGCCCTCGTTGTTGGTGTAGAAGTTGGCGTCGATGAGCCCCTTTGCGTACCAGTCTCTCATCTTGTCGAGGTACTGCTTGTATTCGGGCTCGGCAGCGCCGTAAGCGACGGTATTGCCGTTCTTGAGGTACAGCCCGCTCGAGACCTGGAAGCCCGCGTTCAGCGTGCCGACCATGTCCGTACCCGTGTAGTAGAGGAAGAGCGGGGCTTTGCCGCCGTTGATGTTGTCCTTGACGTAGGTGAGGTAGGCTTCCCAATCGTCGTAAGTGACGGGATCGACGACCTCCTCCCCTTCCTTGATGATACCCTTTGCCTCCTCATAGGCGCGGAGCCAATCCTCGCGCATGACGAAGCCGTACCAGGGGCCCTGTTCCTCCATGGGAACGCTGTAGATGCCCGCATACTTGCCGCTGTCCGTCTTGGTGAACTTCTGCACGGACGCATAGCTTCCCTCAATGGCCTTGAGGTAATCGGGCGCACACTCTTCCATGTAGGGGGTGAGATCCCAGACGACGCCGTCCGAAATGCCCTTCTCGATGCCGCCGGGATAGCCCGCACCCACCTGCACATCGCTGATGATCATGACATCGTAGTTCTCGTAATCGCCCGTCCACATCTGCTGGATGTCGTTATACACGCCGTGGGTGTACTCCACCTTGACGCCCGTGCGCTTTTCGAGTTCCTGATAGACGGGGAGCTCGTTGTAGCTCGTATATCCGTCGACGACTTCGAAGGGCAGGAAGATCTTGATGTTGTTGAGATCTTCTTCGACGTCCTTGCAGCCTGCCGCAGCGCCTGCGATGCCGAGCGCGACGACCGCGCTCAATGCAATGCAAAGTACCTTGTGTTTCATCTTTTTCCTCCTTACGTTCGGCGGGAGACAGAGAACTGCTCGCCGCCCCTGTTTCTGCCATCATTGTAAGGCAGGAAGACTGTTTTTTATATTAAAATTTCCACGAGTTGTAGCAGAAAATCAACTCTATTTTGTGATATTCTCACAATTTGGTGTGATATCGGAAAATTTCCCGCACCTTATTTCTCTTCGGGGCGAGTAAGGACGAGCTTCCCCCCTTCCACAAAAAAGGCGACGGGATCGAACACCTGCCGCAAAAAAGCGACGCTCTCTTTCAGCCACCCCGAAAAACGGCGGGCGATCGCGCCTATCGCATGACGAACGTCCTCGTCCTGCTCTGCAAGCAGCGGCGAGGAGACGGCGGCGTTTGCAAGGCTCATGCCGTGCGGGCCCTCCTTGTAGATATGCAGCTCGTAAGGCACATTCGCCCTGGCAAGCGCCGAGGCAAACAGCAGCGAGTTGAGGGAAGGCACGCAAGTATCCTCCGAAGTATGGCATAAAAAGGCGGGCGGCGTCTTTTTGTCCACATACTTTTCAAGGCTCAGCCGTTCGGGGAACGCCGTTCCCTTCCCGTGCACCGTGTTGATGCCGGGATAGGCGTATTCCCCCGCCGTGATGCACGGATATCCAAGGACGAGCGCATCGGGGCGGCACGCCCTTCTGTCCGCTTCTAAGTTGACGCTTTCATCGTCCCAGAAGACGCCGCAGCTTGCCGCAAGGTGTCCGCCCGCCGAAAACCCGACGGCAGCGATCTTCCCTTCGTCGACGCCCCACTCTGCGACGTGTTTTCTCACAAGGGCGATGGCGAAAAACGCCTCGCGCTGCGGGATGGGGAAGACGCCCTTTTCCCCCACCGAATAGGTAAGGACGAAACTTTGGAACCCCTCCGCCGCATACGCGAGCGCCACGGGCTCCCCTTCGGGGTCGGAGACGAACTCATATCCCCCGCCCGGGAAGATGACGACGGCAGGCCGCCGCTCCGAACCATAGATGGCGGGCGAACTGTCCTGCAGATAGCAGGTAAGCTTCGCCCCCTCACTGCCGATCTCTATTTGCAATACTTTCATTTCGATCCCTCCTGATCCGATCGTTGTTGATAATGCGCAAGCGCGGGCCTGAGCGCTTCCGAAAGAGAGTGATACCCCTCCACGGTGAGGTGCAGCCCGTCGCAGGAAAATTCTTCCCGCAATTCCCCGCCGCCGTCCCTTAGTACATCTCCAAAGTCGTGGAACTCCGCTCCCCGCGCGGCCGCCTCCTCACGAAGCAGCGTATTCGTACGGCTGATGAGCGACAAGGCCTCCCTCTTTGAAAACGCTTTGGGTCGGAAGAGCGAAAACTTTTCCGACGAACAGTTGACGGGATAGAGCGCGAGAAGATGAAGTTTTGCCCCGGGGCAGAGCTTTCGGACGGCGATAAGCGCCTCCCCCACGCTGCGGGCAGTCTCCTCGGGGGAAGCGCCCCGCTGGAGGTCGTTGATGCCTGCCTGCAAAAATACCGCCGCCGGCGCGTAGGGCGTACAGGTATAGGGAAGCCGTTCTCTCAGCATCGACGCCGTATCGCCGCTGTAACCGCGTCCGACGATCGGGAATTCGGGAAGCAGCTCGCCGAAGGGAAATTCTTCGGTAAGCGAATCCCCCAAAAAAAGAATGCCTCCCCTCCGCGGGTATTTGGCGAGCGCCTTGATGCGCGCAAGTTTTTTCCCTTCCACAAAGTTTACGTACGCCCTTACTTGGGCACGGAAGCCAACCGGCCGTTTCATATCATCTCCTCCCGTAAAACGCCCGAGGCAGAGCCGAACCGCCCGCCCGCAAGCAGATATTGCTTCAGCCGACGCTGCAGCGCCGTCTCCTCGGGATAGTCAAAAACGTTTCCGTCCGGGCGTCTGAACACAAAAACGCGGTAGGAAAGGTCTTCGTTGTCCACCCGCCGCACTTCGAACAGCGCCCGGAAGCGCACAATGTTGCTCTTTTCATTCAACAGTTCCCTCAGCGCGGGATGCAGCAGCCAGGAGCTGCACCAAAAGGGTGCCTCGCCATAGGCGGGAAAATACGTCCCTAAAAAGACGCGCGCCCCATGAAGCGAATCGCGGACCGCCTCCTTTTGCAGGCTCCCGTCCGAGGGGATATGGAGAGATACCCGCCCCTTTTCAAGCTCGTACTCGAGCGCGCCGATGCGGAACAGCCGCAAGCAAGCCATCCGCCAGGCCCACCAGCCGCGGTCAAAGCCCCATTCGCCCGTGAGCGCGCGGTGCTCCTTCACAAAGCGCGTAAAACAGCCCATCGTGTCTTCATAGACCTTTTCGGGGATGCCGAGGCGCACATACTCCTCATGCGCCCTCGCCGCGGCAAGGAGCAGGCAGGCAAGCACGCCCCACTTCTCCCCCCGCAGCCATTCTTCCAGCTCGCGTTCGGCGCGCTCGGCACTCAGGGGGTGCGTGAGAGCGGCGATAAGCGGCTCCATCCCTTCCATGCCGCGCTCCGCAAACGCGAAAACGCCCTCCGCCGCCTCTTCGGGCAGCCCGATGAGGCGCAGCAACTCCACAAGCGTCATCCTTCAAACGCTCCGTTGAGGGCGTTCAAAAGCCCTTCGTACTGTTCCTTCGTCATATTGAGGGCAAGCCGCACCGTTCTGAGGGGCGCCTGCAAGTAAGCGGCGCGCATCATCTCGCGGTCGGTATCGCCCATCTTGTCGTCCGAGCTCCCCGGGCGGAACTTTTTCAGAAGCCCCTGCATGACGGCGCGCGTCGCGGGGTGAGCAAAGAGCTGTTCCACCGTCGTATCGCCGTCCACGCGGAAGGCAGCCGCCCTTCCGTGCACCACAACTTCCGCAAAGAGGCGGAGATCGCGCGACGAAGCGCCCGCTTCGACCACAAATTTTCCGTTCGGCACGCGCCAGCCGTGCGTTTTTTCGTCAAAGAAGGCGAACGCGCGCCCGCCGAGTTCAAACGTAACTTTTTTGCTCTCCCCCGGGGCAAGAAATATCTTTTCAAAGCCCTTGAGCTCATGCAGGGGGCGCACGGCTTCGCCGCTTTGGTCGGAGATATACAGCTCAACCACTTCCTTGCCCGCTCTCGTTCCCGTGTTGGTGACGGTGAGCGTCACTTTAAGACGCTCCCCTTCATGCCATTCCTCGGAAGAAAGCCGGAGATCGGAATAGGCAAACGTCGTATAGGAGAGCCCGTGCCCGAAGGGGAAGAGCACTTCCTCCTTTTTGCTGTCATAATATCGGTAACCGACGAAGATATCCTCGGCATACTTTACGCGCTCCCTGTCGCCCGGGAAGTTGAGGTAGGAGGGCGTATCCTCGAGGCGAAGCGGGAAGCTTTCTGCAAGCTTGCCCGAAGGGTTGACTTCACCCGTCAGAAGGCGGATGCAGGCTTCGCCCGAACCCTCGCCCGCAAGATACATCTCGAGCACGGCGTTCACCCTGCCGATCCACGGCATCCCGACGGGAGAGCCGTTGTGGAGCACCACGACGACCTTTTGCCCCGCCTCGCACAGCGCGTCGATGAGACGATTTTCCGCCTCGGGCAGCCGCATATGCGTGCGGTCGTACCCTTCCGACTCACAGCGGTCGGGAAGCCCCGCAAAGACGACGACGGTCTTTGCGCGTTCCGCAGCGGCAAGCGCTTCTTTGAGTTCTTCTTCCGTTCCCTCGCCGTCCGTGCCGAACCCGCGCACATAGCGCACCCCTTGCGCAAACGCAAGCGCGCCGTCCGCCCGCCAGGCGTTGATATGCGAACTCCCGCCGCCCTGAAAGCGCGGTCTTTCAGCAAACTCGCCCACAAAGAGCACGTCTTCCCCGAGCGCAAGCGGCAGCGCCCCCTCGTTCTTCAGAAGCACAGCACACTCCGCTGCAATGGAGACCGCCTTTTCATGGTCTTTTTCGCGATCAAAGGGCGCCGTCCGTTCCTTCGAAAGCGGCAGGATGACGCGCAATATGCGCTCCACCGCCTCATCGAGCACCTCTTCGGGCAGTTCGCCGCTTTTCACTGCCGCGACGATCTTTTTGTCGTTCTCCTCGTCGCCGCCCGGCATCTCGAGGTCGAGCCCCGCTTTTAAGCCCTTCACACGGTCGGAGACGGCGTACCAATCGCTCACGACAAAGCCGCCGAACCCCCATTCCTTGCGGAGAACGTCCGTTAAAAGCCACTCGTTTTCCGAGGCATACACCCCGTTGAGTTTGTTGTAAGAGCACATCACGGTCGCGGGCTTTGCGTCTTTGACCACCTTCTCGAACGCAGGAAAATAGATCTCCCGCAGCGCCCGCTCGCTCACTTCGGAGGAGACGGACATCCGCCTCGTCTCCTGGTTGTTGGCGGCAAAGTGCTTGACGCTCACCCCCGCTCCCTCGCCCTGCACGCCCTGCACGAAGGCGCAGGCGAGCTCGCCCGCAAGAAAAGGGTCTTCGGAGAAATACTCAAAATTTCGCCCGCATAAGGGAGAACGCTTGATGTTGACGGCAGGGCCCAACAGCACGGCAACGCCCTCCGCACGGCACTCTTTCCCGAGCGCGCTCCCCATCTCGCGAAGAAGGGTGCGGTCGAAGGAACTTGCCGTCGCGCAGGCGGCGGGAAAGCACACCGCCTTGATGCTGTCGTGGATGCCGAGATGATCCGCCCCCTCTTCCTGCTTCCTCAGGCCGTGGGGGCCGTCGCTCACCATGACGGCGGGAACGGAGAGCCGCCCCACCGCCTTCGTGTGCCAGAAATCGCTCCCCGAGCACAGCCCCGCCTTCTCTTCGAGCGTCATCTTCCCGATCAAAGCTTTGATGTCATCCATAAATTTTCCTCCTTTTTGCCCCATTATATCGCCCCTTCCCCCACTTTTCTATTACAATTCGGCACAAAAATAGCAATTTTTCCACCAAAAAGCCCGCCATCCGACGGAAATCATTCTCATTTCGCAAATTTTGCATTTGACAAAAAATGCGAAATGAGTTATACTGTTGCCGAGGTGAAATCATGAAACTGATCGAAAGGACATCCTATCTTAAACAGCTTCAAAACGTTATCGGAACGCCCGATATCAAAGTCATCACAGGCGTGCGGCGCTCGGGAAAATCAAAGCTGATGGACGCTTTTATTGCTCTTTTAGAAAAAGACGGCGCGCCCAAGAACATCGTCCGCATCAAGCTCAATCTCAAACAGTTTGAGGCTCTGAAAGCGGGGGACGCTCTCTACCGCTATATCGACGAGCGCTACCGGGAAGGCGTTACAAATTACCTCTTCATCGATGAGGTGCAGCTTTGCGACGGATTTGAGACCGTTATCAACAGCCTGTACGAAGAAGAGCGCTTCGATATCTATCTGACCGGCTCCAACGCCTTCCTCCTTTCCAGCGACCTCGCCACCCTGTTCGGCGGCCGCGTCTTTGAGATCGCAATGTTCCCCTTCTCCTTCCGCGAATATCTCCTGTATTATCCCGAGAACGATATCCAAGCGGCGTTCGACCGCTATGTGATCGAGGGCGGGATGTCGGGCTCGTATCTCTACAAAGATCAGACAGACGCAAGGAAATACCTTGCGGGCATCGTCCGCACGACCATCACGAAAGACATCGTCACCAAGTTCAAAATCGAAAACGAAGATCTGCTGAACATGATCGCCGATTTTTTGATGGACAATATCGGCAGCAAGACGTCTATCCGCAAGATCGCAAACACGCTCACCTCCAACACCTATAAGACGAACGATAAGACGTGCGGCGCTTATGTAGAATATCTCTGCCGCAGCTTCCTGTTCTACCCCTTCAAGCGGTACGACGTCAAGGGCAAGCGCTATCTGGAATCGGATAAAAAGTATTATCTTGCGGACCTCTCTTTCCGCTACGCCACGATCGGCACGAAAAACGCCGATTACGGGCATCTCTATGAAAATCTCGTCGCCATCGAACTGCTGCGCCGCGGATACGAAGTCTACGTCGGGCAGCTCGGCGAGAAAGAAGTCGATTTCGTCGCTGTCAAAGAGGGCGTAAAGACCTACATCCAGGTATGTGACGATATTTCCCGCCCAGAAACGCTGCAGCGGGAAGTTTCTCCCTTGCTCTCCATCAAGGACGCCTATCCGAAAATGATCGTCGCCCGCACGAAGCACCCCGAGAGTCAGGTGGAGGGCATCCGCATCGTCGACATCGCCGAATGGCTCTTTGCTTCGCAAAATTAGAAAAATATAAAATTTGCGAAATGAAGGTTCCCGCCGCATAAAATTAGAAAAGCCTGATGCTCGAAGCCATCAGGCTATTTTGTTTCCGGATGTCCGTTTCCCCTCCTTCCCGCCCGCTCAGCCGCGCGGCACGCGGTGCTTTTTCAGATACTCCCCGGGCGTTTCGCCGACGACTTCGCTGAACACCTTGATGAAATAACTCTGCGAACTGAAGCCTAAGCTGTTGCTCACGTCGATGATGGTGCGTCCCGAATTGGCGAGCAGGTCCTTCGCCTCCTGGATGCGCTCGCGCTGCACATAGGACGAAAAGCGCTCCCCCGTCACCGAAACGAAGAGACGGGAAAAGTACTTCGGGTCGAGCCCCACCTCCTGCGCCACGTCTTCCAGCGCGATGCGCCCGTGCAGATGCGAACGGATATATTGGATGCCGCGGCGGATATAGGGGGAAGAGACCTTCCTTCTCTGCAGTTCCTGCGCCTCCTTCACCTTGCGCGCGAAGTGCACGAGCACTTCGGAAAGGATACCCGAAAGCTCCGCCCTGCTCGAAACGCGGCCCAGCCGCTGCAAATAAAGATCGCTCAGGCTGAACGCGGCGACGTAATCGAGCCCGCCCGCAATGGCGGCGCGCGTCGCAAGCGTGACGAGCGCCACGCACTCGAAGAGCTCCTGCGAACGGTTGCCCTCGGCGTTGAGATCCTTGACGCGCGGCATCCTGAAATTTTTCAGCGCGTCCACGTCGCCGTTCGTCACATGCGCAAGCACCCGCCGTTCCACCTCGGGGGCATAGGCGGTCTCCCGCTCCTCTTCGCGGATGTCGAAGAGCGCCTCGGTGAGCTGCATATCGAGCGAATCTGCAAGCCGCCAGGTGCGTATCTCCCCTTCGAGCGCCGCGGGATCGAAGCTCTCCCCGCGCACGACTTCGGAAAGCACGCTCACGAAGCGGCAGAACTCCGCCGCCGAAACGGCAGGCATCATCAGAAGCGCCGCCTTGACGTTGGCAGGCGCAAAGAGGATGCCCGCGCTCCCCCGCTTGCCGCCGATGAGGGGGTGCAGTTCATAGGAAGGCCCCGCGATATACACCCCCTCTTCCGCCGAAAAGCAGGCGTAAAGTTCTCCCGAGCTCAGCTTCCTCACCTGCACCCCTTCCGTGCAGCCCGAGGCGACTTCCGCAAGAAAGCGCGCCCGCACGTTTTCATCCGCAAGATATTCCTCCTTGACGCCGTAGGCAAGCAGCCCCTTTTCCCCCATGACCCACACGGGAATGCCGCTCTTTTCGGCAAGATAGCGCAGCGTCAACTCAAACTTCATCATCCGCGTTTCTCCATCACACTTTTTGTGATATTATACCGCAAAATCGAAAAAAGTTCAAGCCTTTTTACCATTTTGGTAGAGATACTGACATACAACCCGCCCCGCTTGAGTTACAATACAGAAAAAAACGCAAAGAGGCGACCTATGAAGCAATTTACTTTCGATCTCACAGAAAAGACCGCTCCCTACCGCAAGCATTGGGAAATGAGCGTGGGCAGCTGCCACGCGGCGCTCGCCCTCCGCGAGGACTACCGCCGCCAGCTGAAGGAAGCGCACCGCCGCCTCGGCTTTCAATATCTTCGCTTCCACGGGCTGTTCTGCGACGACATGAGCGTTCTTTCCCGCTCCCTCTTTTCTTCGGAATATCTCCTCTCCTTCGTCAATATCGATAAGATCTACGATTTCCTGCTCTCCATCGGCATGAAGCCCTTCGTGGAGCTCGGGTTCATGCCTGAATGCTTAAAGAGCGGGAACGAGACCATCTTCCACTATAAAGCCAACATCACGCCGCCCAACGATCCCGGCCGCTGGGTGTGGTTCATCAAGGAGTTCGTCACCCACCTCATCGAACGCTACGGCCGCGACGAAGTGCGCACCTGGTACTTCGAGGTGTGGAACGAACCCAACCTCGACGGCGAAAACGGGCTGGCAGGCGGCAGGTTCTGGAGCGGCAATATGCAGGACTACTACGAACTCTACCGCATCACCGCAAAGGCAGTGAAAGAGGTCGATCCCCTTCTCCGCGTGGGCGGCCCCGCAACTTCCAACAACGCGCATATCCCCGATATGATCGCCTTCTGCAAGAAGAACGGTCTCCCGCTCGACTTTGTCAGCACCCATCACTACCCCACCGACATCGTGCTCGGCTACGGCGTCGAAGACAGCAAGAACTTCGTCAAAGAGTTCAACAGCACCGATAAAAGCGACCTCGACAAGATCCATAAGCTCTTAAAGCACTACATGACCTTCCAGGCGGACATCTGGGAGAAAGTGGACCGCGGCGTCCTCACCCAAATGGCAAAGCGCGCCCGCAGCGAAGCGGGGGATCTGCCCCTCTTCTACACCGAATGGAGCAGCCTTGCGGGCCTTGCAACGGACGGACCGTTCGGCGCTTCCTTCGTCGCCAAGACGGTGCTCGACAACATCGGCATCATCGACGGCTGTTCCTATTGGACGTTCTCCGATATCGTCGAAGAAAAGAGCATGGCGAGCATGGAATTCCACGGCGGGTTCGGGCTTACAACGCTGCACGGCATCCCCAAAGCCCCCTTCCGCGCCTTCGAGCTTTTACACCGCCTGCCCGAAGTCCGCTATGAAAGAACGCTTTCGGAGGGCACGGTGGACATCTACCTCTTCCCCGACGAGCGGGATAAGACGCTCAAACTCATCGCCGTCAACCACAACTCGCTCATGCACGAGATCGAAGAGGAAAGCATCTCCTTGACATTGCAGACGGGAAATGCTACTCTCTTGGAGAAGGCAGACCTTCACCGCGTGGACGAAACACACGCCAACGCCCTTGCGGCATGGCTTGAAATGGGTTCTCCCACCTATCTGTCCGAAGCGCAGCTTGCTTCGCTCCGTGCGGCGTCCTGCCTCACGCGGGAGCAGCTCCTCCTCACCCTCGAAGGCGGTTCCGCCGCCCTCACCCTCACCCTTCCCCCGCAGGGAACGGCGCTCATCACCCTTTACTTCGCATCATGAACATCATCCTCACCGACGAATACTTCAAAGCGCGCGGCAGCGTCCGCGCCAAGCCCCCCGTGCCCGTGAAGGAGCTCTTCTCGGCACGCAACGACAGCGTCTGTTTCCAGCTGCTCATAGACACGGGCACCCGCTGCATCCTGAATGCGGGCACATCCCCCGCGCTCACCTATGAAGCGGGGCTTTCCCGCCTGCGCGTCGCCGTCGACTCCCCCTTCCCCTGCACCGTGCGCACGGAAGGCTATCTCAAAGACGAAAACGGCGTCCCCTGTGCGGAGATCCTCTGGGAGAGCCCGCAAACCTATGAAGGCGGCCTCTTTGCCCCCGCGCACATCCTCATCGATGTACCCGCCGACGCAAAGCCTGGGCAATACGCCGTCACCGTGCGCCTCTTCGAGGCAAAGGGCGCCCGCGAAGAGCGTAAAATCTTCGAAGAGACGCTTCCTTTCACCGTCTTTCCCTATGTCCTTCCCTCGCCGCAGCAGTGGCGCTGCCATCTCGATCTCTGGCAGCACAACAGCAATATCGCGCGCACCTTCGGCGTGGAGCCGTGGAGCGACGAGCACTTCGTGGAGATGGAGAAGGTCATCGCGACGCTCTCCGACCTTGGTCAGAAGTCCGTCACCGTCGTCGCGGGCGACTGCCCGTGGCGGGGCTGGGGGTGCTATCTTCTCAAAGATCACCCCGCCACCCTCTTCGAATATTCCATGATCTTCGTCCGCAGAGAAAAGGACGGCAGCTTTTCCTACGATTTTTCCGCGCTCAGGCGGTATATCGAGCTGTGCTTTTCCTACGGCATCCGCGGGGATATCACCGTGTACGGCCTCATGGGGATCTGGTCGCACATGCCCCTCTTCCCCGGGACGGCGCCCGAAGACTACCCCGAACAGGTGCTCATCCGCTATCTCGACGAGGCGGACGGCTGCTTCAAATATCTGAAAAAGACGGAGGATATCCTCTCCTACATCCGCGCACTGTTTTCCCTCTTCCGCGAGATGGGCGTCTTCCATCTTGTGCGCATCGGCGCGGACGAGCCCTCCGATCTCAACGCATACAACAAAAACGTTGCGCTCCTGCGCTCCGTCGCGCCCGACATCAAGTTCAAGATGGCGCTCGACAAGACGTCCGCCATCCAAACGTTCTCGCCCGACACGGACGACATCGCCGCCTCCTTCCCCTGCAGCTGCGAAAACCGCGCGCTCCTGCACAAGGTGAAAGAGGAAAACGAGAAGCGGCGCATCCTCTTCTACGCCTGCAATATCCCCAAAAACGAGCCCAACACGGTGCTCAGGAGCGAACTTTACGAGTGCACGGCGCTCGCCGCGATCGGGTATCTCTTCGGCTTTGACGGCTTCCTGCGCTGGGCGTACACCTGCTGGACGGAACGCCCCCTCGAAGACATCCGCTACAACAATACGGCGCTCCCCGCGGGGGATGTCAACTTCGTCTACCCCGCAAAGAACGGCGGCGTGCTCTATTCCGTCCGTTACTTTGCCTTAAAGCGCATGCTGCAGCTCATGGAAGCCATGCAGCTTCTAAGTGACCGCGGCCGCGGGCAGGACGTCGAAGCGGCGCTCCCCCTCATCCTCAAAAATACCGACGTCTCTTCCTACATGCAGGACGACTTTTTCACGAAAGAGGGCATCCTCTCGCACGATCCCGCCGACTACACGGCATTCCGCAAAACGCTCCTTCGGCTTCTTTCGGAGGAAGCGGACTGATGGCGCCCCTGCTCATCGCGCTCATCGTGCTTTGCTGCCTTTTGGCTGCGGGGGCGGTGTATCTGCTCCTTGCGCTTGAAGTGCTCCCCCGTTTTGCCGCAAAAAAGCTGAGGAGCGGCCCCGTCGACGAGACCGCCCTCTCCTTCCCCGAAGACTACGACGAGCTCCGCGCCCGCGTCAGCGTGCAGAAAGACCTCGTCTACCCTTCCAAATATCCCGCAAACAAATTCGATCTCTATCTTCCGAAGGACGCCGACAAAGCGCAGCCCCTTCCCCTTGTCGTGTGGATCCACGGCGGCGGCTTTATCGCAGGCGAAAAGGAAGGCACCGAGAACGTGATGACCTGCCTTGCGGCGGCGGGCTATGCGGCTGTGAGCCTCGACTACCCCGTCGCTCCCGAACACCGCTATCCTGCGGCAATCAAAGCGATCGACGCCTTTTTCACCTTCCTTCCAAAGCTTTGTGAGCGCTGCCCCGTCGATCGGGACCGCATCGTCCTTGGCGGAGATTCGGCAGGCGCCCAGCTCGCCGCACAATTTGCCGCAAAGGAGACGAATGCGGAGCTTCGCGCCCGAATGTGCCTTCCGCGCCGCCTTTTATCCCCGCTCAAAGGCGTTGCCCTCGTTTCGGGCCCCTTCGACCTTCCCGGCCTCCGCCGCTATGCGAAGGCGCACGATAAAAAGTTCCTGTTTCTCGTCGATCTCTGGGGCAAGGCGTATTTCGGCAAGCTCTTCTGGCACAGGAGCCGCGCGGCGAACGAGACGCTCATCGCGCCGCACGTCACAAAAGACTTCCCGCCCGCCTTCCTCACCGACGGCAACGAGGGCAGCTTCGAAGTGCAGAACCGCGCCTTAGGCGAAGCGCTGCGCCGTAAAAACATCCCCGTCCGAGAGCTCTACTTCGAAAGGGAGAGCGGCGCCGTTCCCCACGACTACCTCTTCCGCCTCGCGGAAGCGTCCGCAAAAAAAGGGCTTTCCGCCCTTCTCAGCTTCCTTCACGAGGCATTTTCCTCTTAGCCTATTCTTCATTCTCCCCCCTATCAAGGAGCCCCGCATCGCCGAGGCTCCATTTTTTACCTCTCCCCCACCGAATAGCCAAGCAGACGCAAAAGCCATCGGAAGTTTCATCCGATGGCTCTTACGGCAGAATTGATTTTGAAAATTTACTTCGGAAGCTGCACTCTTGCACCCGTTCGGCCTTTCCTTTGCAGGAACGCACCATCGCAAGCCAAAACGGTCCGCCTTCATAAAATTACAGATTTTCCTGAAAGAAGCGTTCCAGCTTATCGAAGGGAATGCGGTCGGTGCGGTCGTAAAGGTCGATGTGCTCGGCATCCTTCACGACGTACAGCTCTTTTGGCTCCCTTGCAGCCGCATAGACGTTTTCACTGAAAAATTTGGAGTGCGCCCTGTCGCCTACCAAAAAGAGGACGGGGCGAGGGCTGATCTCATCCACGAAAGCAAGCAGTTTGCTGCCCAGCATCGAAAGAACGCTCGTCGTCGTAAAGCCACCCCTCGCCTCGGGATGATGCCCTCTCTTCACCGCATAAAAGCGCAGCCATTCGGCATCGGGCTCGGGCACGCCCTGAGGAACGCTTTCCATTGGCTCTTCGGGGAAACTCGGGAGGTACTCGGGCTGACCCTTTTCATAGTCCTCCCAGCGCTTTTCCGCAAGTGCTCTCTTTGCCGCGGCGATCTCTTCGGGCGATCGGCCCAGCCGTACCGCATCCGTCATCACATACATAGACGCGGTCGCCACCGCCTTGATGCGCACATCCGTCTGTGCCGCGGCGAGCGCAAATCCGCCCGAACCGCAGATACCGATGGCGCCGATCTTTTCCCTGTCGACAAAGGGAACTTTGACCCCCAAAAAGTCGACGCAGGCGCTGAAGCTTTCCGTGAACATTTCGGGCGATGAAATATGACGCGGTTCGCCGCCCGATCCGCCCATGAACGGCTGATCGAACGTAAGCACGACAAACCCGCGCCGAGCAAGCTCGTTGGCGTACACGCAGGGACCCTGTTCCTTTACGCCGCCGTAGGGTGCGCCGATGATGACAGCAGGATACTTCTTCCTTCGATCTAAGTCCTTTGCCGTGTACAGATCGCCCGCCAATGCGATCCCGAAGCGGTTATAAAAGCGCACGTGCTGCCGCTCGACCTTTTCGCTCAGTTTTGCAATGTAACCGTATGACATATTTTTGCCTCCTTGAATTTTGTCAATCCTCTTGCAAGCTCAGCCGAACCTGCATATCACCCGTTCCCAACAGCGCAGCAAGCTCCGCAGAAGAATATCCTTCGATGCGCCCCAGCCGCGTATAGGACCATGTATTACTACCATAAAAGATGACGATCTGACCGCCCTGATAGAGCATGACGTCGCCGGGTTCGGCAGCGATTCGGCTATCCTCTGCGGGCAGTGTATGCCCGAGGCTTCCGACCTTTTCGAATCCGCCGTAGTCGCGCGCGGTATAAACGATATCGCTCTCTTGCAAAAGCGAGGCAAGGGCGCGCGCGGCATCTGTATCGGCAAGCGATATTGTAAGCGCATTTCCGTTGATGTGAAGATACATCTCCGTCTCCTTCTCATGTTCATCTTCTCCCGGTTGCTCTTCGGGCAGGTCGGGAGTATTCGGGATATTCGGCTCTTCCGGCTGAATGGGCGGGGTCTGCGTTCCTTGTCCACCCTCAGAGAAAATGCCGTCTGGCCCGCAAGCCGAAGCAAACAGCGCAAGGCAGACGACAAGAAACACCGCAAAGACACTCTTGAAAATGATGGACTTCATGTTTGCCTCCTGTGTTCGCTTTTCGATATATGCTTCAGCCGAATTATATCGGCAGTTCCATGCTTGACTTCTATAGATCGGATCTGATATACTCGATACGGGAGGCAAGAAAATGGAACTTTTGCAGATGAAATATTTTCTCGCCGTTGCGCGGGAAGAAAGTATTTCCCGTGCGGCGGACTTTTTGTACATCACCCAGCCCAGCCTCACGCGGCAGATCCAGAGCATGGAAAAAGAGGTCGGACAACAGCTGTTTGTGCGCGGCGGAAAGAAGATGCGGCTGACCGAAGCGGGGCTGCTTTTAAAAAAGCGCGCGGAGGAGATCCTGGCGCTCTACGAAAAGACGGAGAGCGAACTCATCCATCCGCAGCAGTCGGTAAGCGGCAACGTGTATCTGGGCGGAGGAGAAAGTCACGCCATGCAGCTCCTTTTGGATATCGCAAACGAAATGCGGACACAATATCCCAACATCAAACTGCACATTTACAGCGGAGATATTTCCGATGTATGCGAGCGGCTCGACAAGGGGCTCATCGACTTTGGGCTTGTCATCCAACCTGCCGATCTCACAAAGTACGAAAGCATCCGCCTTCCTGCGCTGGAGCGATGGGGACTGCTGATGAACAGGAACCATCCGCTTGCGCATAAGGAGACGATCTCTCCGCAGGATCTTGTCGGGGTATCCGTCTTTCAGTCCCGCCACACACTCCCCAAAAGCGCTCTGACCGAATGGTATAAGGATGTTGCCGACCAAATCGACTTCATCGGCACCTACAACCTTATCTACAACGCGGCGCTTGCGGCAAGATCGGGTTACGGCTGTGTGCTGACACTCGAAAAGCTCGTTAACACTTCGGGCGAGAGCGAACTGTGTTTTCGTCCGCTCGATCCGCCGCTCACGGCACATCTTGACGTTGTCTGGAAAAAGTATCAGATCTTTTCGCAGGCAGCAACCATCTTTTTGCGATACTTGCAGGAGAAGTTCTCCTCCTGCAAAGAGAGATAAAATGCAGTTTGCTCTTCGTGTGTCCCGATTGTTATCTATATTGTAACATGACTTACTTATAATAGCAAATGCCTATTTTACATAGTCTTCTATACGCATAAAGCATAACGGAGCCCCGCATCGCCGAGGCTCCGTTTTTTGCACTTTATGCAATTTTTTCACTTTTTTACAAAAGCCCCCGCGGGGATGCGGGGTTTTCAATGTTTTTTATCCAATATTCATCTCTTCCAGCAGCCTGCGGGCGATGATCATAGAACCCGTGTCGCCGGGGTGAACGCGGTCGCAAGAAATTGAAATGCCGGAGCGGTGCTGTAAGAATTTATCGAACGCCGCCTGCATGTCCACAAATCTGAGCCCGCGGCGATCGGCAACGCGCTTCATCACGGCGGCGTATCGCTCCGTCATCTGCCGCATCGCATCCGTCCTGTTCCCCTCCATGAAGAAGGGCGAAACGAACACAAACTCGCGCACCTCTTTGGACCTTTCCGCCATTGCTTCGAGGTTGCGCTCATATTCTTCCAAAGAGACGTAGTACTCCTCTTTTTCAAAAGTATCGAAATGCCGCCACACGTCGTTGATGCCGATCATGCAGAAGACGACGTCGGGCTTTTTCGCGAGAACGTCCTGCTCCCAGCGGGCAAGAAGATCGCGCGACGTGTTGCCGCTCACCCCCGCATTGACGAGATGATACTTGTTTTCGGGACGGAATGCGCGAAGAAAATGAAAAATGAGCCTGACGTATCCGTTGCCGAGTTCCATGAACGTCGCTTTCTTATCCGCGTCCGTCGTGGAGTCTCCCGCAAATAAAATGGTATCTTTGTTGGCGATCATGTCCTTTTTCCTGCCTGAAATTTATTTTTTTATTGAAGCTGCGAGCGCTAAGGCTTCGCGGGATTTTTGCGAAATTTCCTCTCTTGAGCCGCGGGTCATCCAGGTGCCGCCGCAGGCGAAGATCTTGGGGTATGCAAGATAATCTGTTAAATTTTCTTGATCAACGCCGCCCGTCGGCATAAAGCGGACCTGCGGGAACGCCGCCGAGAGCGACTTGATGCCCGCAATGCCGCCGAAGTTGCAGGCGGGGAAAAATTTGATGCGGTCGATGCCGAGCGCCAATGCCCGCATGATGCCCGTGGGCGTCACGGTGCCCGGAAGATAAGGCACATCCGCCTGCGCCGAAAGCAGCGCCACGTCCTCGGAAATCCCGGGAGAGACGATGAACTGCGCCCCTGCCCCGAGCGCCCTGCGGCACTGCCCGCCGTCGATGACCGTCCCCGCCCCCACGAGCATCTTAGGATAGGTCTTTCTCGCATAGCGGATCGCCTCTTCGGCGCACTCCGTCCGAAAGCAAACCTCGGCGGCGAGGAGGCCGCCGTCCGAAAGACCGCCGAAGATGCGTTCACAATCTTCCATTCGTTCTATTGTAACGACGGGGATGATCTTCCTGCCGTTGAACAGTGTTTCGATATTCATGCTCTCACCTCGATCTCAAGTGTTTCGCAAAGCCCTTCGCCCTCCACGGTGAGGACGGCTTTGCCGGGCTTGGTCCCTGCGCGGAGGACCGCCAAAGCCCTTCCGCCGAACGTTTCGTAAATTCCTTCCAAAAAGCCGTGTTCCGACTTATAGGCAGCGCTTCCGAAGCCCGCGAGCGACGCAGCGCCCTCCGCTTTTGCCTTCAAAAGCCGCTCTGCTGCTTTCAAATTGCCCGCTTCGTCGGTTATGGAAACATAGACAAAGCACATCTCCTGCCCGTCCGCACGCAGCGTCTTCCTGTCCGGCGAAAGCGTGAGTTTTGTCCCCTTTCCCGCCGTTTTCAGGCTCGTTTCATAGAGAAGATCGCCCTGTTCGTCCAGCCCGCGGCCGATGACTTCCCCGGGCTCATAGGTACAGAAGAAGCGCGTTCTGAAGTCTTGCGTCTTCTGCACGCCGAGGCTCCTGCCGTTTATGAGAACTTCGGCAAAAGGTGCGTCGGTGACGGCGTCGATGTACGTCCTGTTCCCTTCGCAGCCCTCGAACGTCCAATTCATAACGGCGTCCGTCTCGCGGTCGCCCGAAAATTTCGCCTCGGCGCCCCCGTGCACGGGCGGCTGCGCGGCGAGACAAATGCCCTTTTCAAGCCCCCACACCATGCGGTAGCGGTGAGCGGTGATGTTTTCGTCGCCGATGAGATCGAGCTTGCCGCACCAATTGGTCACCCACGGGAAGTCTTTTTCCACAGGCTCGTCGCCGTAGCGAAGATCGGCGCAGTTGCACTCGCCCAGATGATCCTGAAGCGTCCAGACGAAATCCCCGATGACATAGGGGTACTTCTTCATCTTTTCAAAGTGATAGGAAAGCTTATTCCCCTCCGTCTCGGTGCCGACGATGACGCGCTCGGGATGGAGCTTGTGCAGATCTTCATAGTACTCGCCGTAGTAGTTGTAACCCGCCAGATCGAGAAGATCGTAGAGCTCTTTCGTGGCGCGCTCGTCCTGCTCCTTCCGCTCTTCGTCATAGGTGAAGACGCTCAGAACATTCTTTAATCCCCGCGTCCACACCGCGACATAATGCTGAAAATCTTCCTTCTGATGAACCGGGTCTTTCAGCCATTCGTCTTCGTCAACTTCGTGATATGGCATATTGAAAAGAAAATCTTTTGCAAGGCGCATGCTCGGACACATGAGCACGGAGCGGGTGCCGTCTTCTTCTCTGAGGATGCCGATCATTTGCTTGCCGAAACGGATGGCTTTTTTAGAGCCGATCTCGGGGATCTCGTTGCCGATGGAATATAGGACGACGCAAGGATGGTTGTAGTCTTTTGCCGCCATTTCGCGCAAAATAAGCGGAAATTCCTCGCAAAACGCCGAAGAAAAGTCGTTTCGCGTCTTCATGCGGTACCACATATCGAAGGCTTCATCCATGACGAAGAGCCCCGCTTCGTCGCACGCTTCCAGGAGCGCGGGCGACATGGGATGATGCGCCGAACGGACGGCATTGAACCCCGCAGACTTGATTTTTTGAGCGCGACGGAGCTCCGTCTGCCGCGTCGTGACGCAGCCCAGAACGCCGTTGTCGCAGTGGATGCAGCCGCCGCGGAGGAGCGTTCTTTTCCCGTTGACGAGGAAGCCTTCCTGCGCGCTCCAGGATAATGTGCGGATGCCGAACTTCACTTCCGCCTCGTCGCACTTTACGCCGCCCGAATAGAGCTCTGCTTTGAGCGTATAGAGGTGCGGCGTTTCGTCGCTCCACAGCTTTGCCCGAGGGATCTCGATGCGAGCGGAGCTGCCCTTGCCGTGAGCGTCGGGGGTCGCGCCGTCGAAGACGGTATAGCTCAGTTCCCCTTCCGCCCTGCAATTTGCTTCGATGACGGCGGGCGCATGGGAGAGCGTTCTGACTTTCAGCGCGTGCGGCGGGATGTGCTCTTTTTCGCCGACGTAAAGCCACACGTCGCGGTAGATGCCGCTGCCCTGATACCAGCGCGAATGGTCGTTATAGGGGGTATCGACGGTCACTCTGACCTCGTTTTCGCCCGCATGAAGAAGGTGATCGATGCGCTCCGAGACGCCGATATAGCCGTTGGTGAGCGAGCTTATCCTGCTGCCGTTGACAAAAACTTCGCTGCGGCAGTAGATGCCCTCGAATTCAAGATAAAAGGCCTTTTCCGCCCACTCACGGGGCAGCGTGAAGCTCTTGCGGTATTCGTACTTTCCGCCGTGATAAAAGGCGCAAAGGTACCCGATGCGGATCGCGGGATCGCGCGGCTCCGAGATGGTGGCGTCGTGCGGCAGATCGACGCGCTCCGTTTTTCCGCTTGCAAGGCGGGTGAAGTGCCAATCGTTGTTGAAAGAAATGCGTTTCATGGCGAAAGGATCAGATCTCCTCTTTTCAAATTATATCGTTAAATAAGATGAACTTCGGCGAAATTTTGAGTAGGCTTTCACCACACTGTCACACGATTTGGGGGTATTTTGCCCCGATTTTTGACACATTTTAAGGCTTTTTCACACGATTGAGGGCGCGGACGATGTGGATCTGCTCGCGTTCGGAGAGAAGATCGCCCGCCATGTTGAAGATCCGCTCGACGGAGTGATCCGTCATGCCTTCGATGAGCTCCTCGCTCAGCTCGCGGACGGGCGCACCCTTTGCACGCCGTTTTTCGATGACATAGGAAAGCAGCTGTTCGATAAACGCTCTGCCTTCGGGGACGGCGAGGATATCGCCGACGCGGTCGGTGACGACGAAGCCCTCTTCCGAGCAGCCGTCGAGCCAATTGACCGCCCCTTGCTTCACCTTGCAGCGGTAACCTTCATACGGTTTTTCGACGTGCTCGATCGCGATCGTATCGGAGCAGCCTTCCGCGCGCGCTTCGATCAGATGCCTGCCCGAAATGGGCACTTCGAAGGAGAAGAGATATCTCCCCTCCTGCTCTGCAAACAATTTTTGGTCGACATAGAGCGCGACTTTGGGAAGGTTGGTGTAGACGCGGATGCTCGTCGTCGCTTCGTGGCGATAAACGTAGCGGCTGCCGGCAAGGTGGACGAAGGGTTCGCGGCTCCAGCGCGCCTTGTAGACGTAGAAGGCGTCCTTCTTTATCTTGCGGTCGTAAGTTACAAGCCCCTTGTGGTTCTTGCCCGGATCGCCCGCCTCCTCGCGCGCGTCGGCGGCGAAGTCGAACATGTTCCAGACGTAAGTGCACCAAAGGTATGGCATCTTCTCGATCTGTTCCAAAAGTTTCTCGTGATAATATTCCTGATAGCTCTCCGAATAATCGCCGACGGCGGGCTTAGGCGACTGATAGGCGACGAGGGCGTCTGCGCCGTACTCCGAAAGGCCGACGGGAAGGCGGGGATGCGAGGCGTGGAATGCGTCGAGCCACGGCTTGTACTGAGAGAAGCTGCCCTCGTACCAGCCGAAGTAGAGATTCCATGCGCAGATATCCGCCGTCTCCACGAAGGGAGAATCGGGCGGGAGCATACTGATGTGCGCCATCGTCGAAGGGCGATAAGGATCGAGCTCTTCTTTGATCGCCTTTAAGGCGGCGTGCGTTTGAATGATGCCGTCGGTGACGCCTTTTAAGGTGATCTCGTTGGAGAGACCCCAGCAGACGATGCAGGTGTGGTTATAATTCTGCGTGATGAGCTCGCGGAACTGCGAGAGGATGTTCTCGTGCCCGTCGGGAAGCTCCATCGTGATATAGGGAACTTCCGCCCAGACGATGATGCCCGCCTCGTCGCAGAGGGAATAGAAGTAGTCGTCGTGCTGATAGTGGGCAAGACGCACGGAGTTGGCGCCCAGCTCGCGGATGAGGGCAAGGTCCTCTTCGTGCTCCCTGCGCGTGATGGCGTAGCCCATGTTTTCACGGTCCTGATGGCGGGAGACGCCGCGCAAGGGATAGCTCTTGCCGTTGAGGAAGAAGCCGCGTTCGGGATCGACAGAAAAGGTGCGGAGGCCGAAGCGCGCCGAAAAGGTATCGAGCGGTTTGCCTTCTGGAGAGAGAAGGACGGCTTCGAGGGTATAGAGATGGGGATCGTCGACGCCCTGCCAAAGGATGGGATCGGGGATCGCGATGTTGACCGTCTGCGCGGCGGGCGACTCCTTCCCGGCGATCTCCTTCGCGCCGTCGAGGATGCGCCAGGAGATCTCGGCGTGTTCGCCGCCCACGACATAGGGCACGAGTTCGACGCTCCACGCGCCGTTCTGCTCTTTGGGGGTGATTTTGACGCCGCCGCCCATCGCCGTGAAGTCGAAATGGGCGCGGTCAAGAATGAGGAGCCCGACGCTCCGATAGATGCCGCCGAAGAAGGTGAAATCCGCCGCCTGCGGGTAGACGCGGTCGGAGACGGCGTTACTGACGCGGACGGTGAGCTCCATGAAGCCGCCCGTGCGGAAGAAGCGGGTGACGTCGGCATAGAAGCGGGAATAGCCGCCCTCGTGACGGGTGACAAGTTCACCGTTCACGAAGACTTCCGCCGTCTGCGAGACGCCGTAAAAGCAGAGGTGTGCTTCCTCGTCCTCTTTGAGGGTGAGGGCGGGAAGCGGGCGGGTGTAGGTGCATTCGCCGCGGAAATAATCGCTGCCGCCGTCCTGGCCGTCGATGGCGTTCCAGGTGTGGGGAAGGGTGACTTTTTCGCCCGACGCGCCCTCTGTGGGCGCCGCCGTATCTTTGAAGAATATCCAATTGTCGTTGAGTGTGATGATCATGGTCGTAAATGGTTTTTTGCCGGAGAAGCGTTTCGGGTCAGTTGCGGATTTTTACTCCCTCAGTCATCCCGCCGCAGCAAGCTGCGGACGGAATGCCAGCTCCCCGAAGAGGAGCCTAAAATGAGGTGACTCCCTCAGTCTCGCTGCACTCGACAGCTCCCTCAGGGAGGGAGCCGAGGGGAATGATGGAACTCCGGCAACTACGCCTCCGGCTTGCCTTGAGGTTTGACAACCCTCCGGCTTGCCTTGAGGTTTGACAACCCCTCCGTCACGGCACCGAAGCAAGCTTCGGATGCCGCGACAGCTTCTCGCGCGGTGGAGACCGCGCTTCGGTCAGGAAATGGCGCGCACAATGCGCCGTTTCCAAGTTCGCAAGTGGTCAACGCCACACCGTGGCGTTGCCAAGAAAGCACTTGCTCACCCCCTTACACAGGGGAGGCTATATTGAGGAGATTTAGCGGAGGACGCGGGGGGAGGAGCTGTGCATGAGAGAAAACACCTCCCCTTCCGTGACGAGGTTCATGTCCCCTTCGACGCTGTGTTTGAGGCAGCTGGCGGCCTCTGCAAAGCACACCGCCT
>ERZ1643251.897-NODE-897-length-37427-cov-6.921546_pt1 | contig 37427 bp, 27 predicted proteins | sample MGYA00579261_ERZ1643251 | MGnify/ENA primary metagenome ERZ1643251 (study PRJEB29033, sample SAMEA4952267) | chicken gut metagenome | biome: Broiler Chicken; feature: Gastrointestinal Tract; material: Caecum | place: Ireland | collected 2018 | study: Broiler... | reverse complement strand
GTTCTCATCCCGAACACAGAAGTTAAGCTTCTCATCGCCGAAAATACTTGGCTGGAGACGGCCTGGAAAGATAGGACATTGCCAGAAAACTAAAAAATCCCGCTTTGGCGGGTTTTTTTTAGTTTTGGCACAGTTATTCACAACTGTGTTTTTTTGCTTCGCAAAATGGACAACGTCCTTTTAGACTGGGGCAAAAACTGCGCTTTCGTCACATTTTTCCACTTTTCGGTTATTCAACACTTGTGTCATTCCAAGCGAATGCGAGGAATCTTAAAAATTAAAGAGAATTGCCCAGTTGAATAAAAAAAAGACGATTTAACGTCTTTTTATGCAAAGAATTTTGGTCTTCCGAAAATAATTGTGCTGATAAGGTCCACAAGCCAGCAAATGACTGAGCCAGGTATAATCCACAACACACCAACCAGGATTGTGAGAGCTTTACCTTCTGCAGCGCCCTTAACTATACGGTAAATTGCCCATACGATGTCAAGAACTGGTATGCAGAGAATAAGTTTAACAATCCAAGGCAAATTATCCATAGCCGCAACAAATCCATTTTTCTTTCCTGCCATAATAATCCTCCTAATTTCTATTATACATATTTTATAGAATTTATCAAATAATTTCGACAATTATTGTCTTTTGTTTTACTTTGAAAAATTTATTTGCATACTTATTAATACTAAGTTATAATGATTTTTAGAACAAAAAATGAAAAAATATGTGTTGGCTTGTCAAAAACAAGAAAAAATTTTAAAATTTCTTCAAAATAATTTAAAGGGATATTCGTATTCCAACTTTTTGCGAGCACTAAGACAGAAGGATATTGTGGTCAACGGTGAAAGGATATCTTCAAACATTACCATAAGCATTAATGACTCAGTGGAGATTTATTTACCAGAGAGGAAAAATGTGCTTGATATCTTTTATGAAGATGACAACATTATAATTTTCAACAAACCCAAAAAAGTCGAGGTAGTAGACGGTGATTTCAATTTGTCTCAACAATATGAAAGTCAATTTGGTAAAAAAATTTATGCTGTTCACAGATTGGATGCAAATACCACCGGACTGGTCATTTTTGCAAAAAGTGAAGAAATTTTATCTAGGTTAATAGAGCAATTTAAAAAACACAATGTCGACAAATATTACCTAGCAGTAGTTTTTGGTAAGCCTAAAGATTGTGAAGTTTTTGAAGATTATCTCGTAAAATATGATAAATTTGTAAAAATATTTGATAAAAAGGTGAAAAATTCTCAAAAAATCATCACCAAGTACAAAAAAATAAAAGATCAAGGCGAATTATCTTTATTGGAAGTTGAAATACAAAATGGAAAAATGCACCAAATCAGAGCACATTTGGCTTTTCATAATCTTCCAATTCTTGGAGATGAGAAGTATGGTGACAGCAAATTAAATAAAATATATAAACAATCCTCACAATGTTTGCAGTCATACAAAATTGAATTTAACGTTGATGACAAAAAGCTTTCTTACTTAAATAACATTAGTTTTGAACTGAAAAAGCAGTTGGACATTTAAAACATCTCAAAGATTTAGGGTACATCAAAATGACATGGTGTAGTGTCATTTCTCTAACACCCTCTGTCATTTCGAGCGAAGTGAGAAAACTTGTTGGTTTTAACATAATTTGTCTCAGTTGCATATAACCAAAATGTGAACAACTACTACATTTCTCTGTTAAAAAAGACATATTACGGCGAGGCTGGAGAAGTCTTTAATTCGTTGATGTTTTGCAGTTTTGCATGCACACTTTCAACTTTCGAAAATCAATTTAGTCAAATTTTTTATGAGATCTTAAGCGATGAACAAAAACATCAAATACTACTGGGGGAATGCATTGCAAAACTTGGGGGCGATTTGGATTATGAAAATTTTGATACTGTGTGTGGTAATTTGATTTTTACAAAAAATATACAAAAAATGCTGGAATATAGCATAAAAATTAAGGAAAAATCTATAATTAATTACAAAATTATTCTTGCAAAAATAATGGAAAAAAATGTAAAAAATACAGTAAAAAATATTTTAGCGGACGAACAAAGGCATTTATTGTTATTAAAAAGCATGTTGGAAAATTATAATTTGGTGGAGGAAAATAAATAAAAAAAATTGCCTTGAAATGAAAATTTGATAAATTTTAGAGCAGGTATATTTCTATAATAAATATTTATGCTCAATTCGTTTGATAAAATTATAAAAAAAGTGTTAGAATAAATCGAAAAGTGTAGGAGATGTGTATGAAAAAATTCACTCATTACATATTGTCGATTTTTTGTATTCTAACAGCAGTAACATTTTTTGCGTGCAACGAACCAAAAAGTTTGAAATTTGAAAATAATTACATTGAAATGTCAATCGGTGATGATTTTGACATTTCTTCTATTTTACAGGTGGAAAATATTGATAGGCAAGATGTGTCATACACAGTTTACGACAGTTCAATAATTTCTCTCGAGGGGACAACCATAACTGCACTTTCTGCGGGAAAAACTTTTGTCGAGGCAAGTTTTGAAAACAACGTTGCAAATCTTGAAGTAAATGTCATAGGCGAGAGCATACAGGCGCCAACTGTAAATGGTCTTACTTACAACACTAATTCAAAGACAGTTGTTTGGGACAATGCACTTATCAAAACACAAAACTCCTTGCTTATAGCAAATTCATACACAGTAAAAATTGATGATGGAGAAAGCAGTGAAGAATTTGTCACATACACAAATTCATATGCCTTCAACACAAATGGTGAATATTCTATTTCAGTGAAAGTCAATGATTTTATCTCAAATGGTCACATAGTCTACAAAGGTTCAGCATATTGCTCACCAATTGAGGTAGAGATTTTGCCAAGTCCAACTTCAGTTGTCTTTGATGATTTGACTTCAACACTATCGTGGTCATACGACAATACAGATGCTCAATTCAAGGTGATTGTCAACGGACTTGAAAGTGAGATAATTTCTCAGACAAGTTACAAGCTCGACCTAACGGGACAAAACATAAATAGTCAAACAATCTATGATGTAAGTGTAGTAAGTACTAAACAAAATAGTGATGATAAAATTTTAGTTGAAGGCTCAAGTGGAGTAAAAACTTATACAAGACTTTATGCGCCAACTCTTGAGATTCAAAACGGTATTGTGGTTTGGGATAATTCTCAAACTGGAAATTTCCATTACGAACTTACGTGGACTGACACCACTGGCAACAAAAATTCACAAACGGTTAGTGGTGGAAGTTTTGCACTTGATAACATTCCAGCGGGAGTATATTCCATTTCTATCAGCGCCATAAGTGACGATGAAGCTTTTCTTTCCAGCAAAAACACAAGTGAAATAACACAAGTTGAAAAACTTTCCATTCCAGTCATCAACTTTGATCCTGTAACTAGACAAATTTCAGTTGTTGATCACGAAGATAGAAATATAAAACTTGCCATTACTTTCGCAGGTCAAACTGAAAATGTCACACTTGTAGATGGGGTTTACACTTTTGACAAGACACAGGCTGGGCAATATCAAATTGTCGCATATCAAGAAGCTCGTGAAAATGAAAATAAATTGAACAGTGATGCTTCAACGCCTTTAAACATCATCCAACTTGCCGGTGTGGATTTAGCTAGTGTTATTCAAAAGGTTGAAAATGGAAAATATTATATAGATTTTGACAGAGATGATGAAAATACTTATGCCTTGTCATACATTGATGGTGATCAAGAATTTGCCCTTAATCAATCACAGGATAAGTCCTATGCAGTTGTAGACGAAGTGTTTGATGAAGTCAAAGAGTATCCAATCGTCATCACCGAATCAAGAGATAACAGCACAGGAAATACTTACTATTTGCCTTCAAAGACCACTGTGTATGTTGAACGTCAAGCAAATTTAACACTCAGTGGAAATCCACAGACCCAGCCTACAGTAATCAGCTGGCAAGTACTTGGGTATGCCAGCGAATATGAGTATTACATCACAAAAAACGGCGAAAATTTTGCAAGTGGTACAACCAAACTTACAAATTTGGAACTTCCAACTTTGGAATATGGCAATTATATAGTATACGTCAAAGCAAAAGGTGCAAATGTCGCTGGAAAATTGTATTTGGACAGCCTTTCATATGCGGAGCTAGCTTTTGATGTTGTTATGACACTGGATGCACCTGTTGTAGAATTTGACAGAGAAACACATATCGTAACAATTCACAAAGTTGCAAATGCTACAAGTTATTATATTTCATTAAACGAAACACAAAAACAAGCACAGGACAATGGCGAAACACTCACATTAAACTTGACAAATGAATTGTCTAATGCCGGATCGTATATCTTGAAAGTTTTGGCACAAAATGAAAATGCCTTAATTTTAGACAGCAGTGAAAGTACTTTAAACATTGTAAAACTTCAAGCGCCTCAAACATATACAATTTCACCTAACGGGACGATAAGTGTGGAGATTAATGGAAATGAACAATACTTATCTCCATCAAGATATGAGATTTGGGTTGGTGAACAAATGACAAATCTCATAGGCCAAGAAAATGAATATGTTGTGAAAGGTAAATTCGTATCCACCGATCAACAAGTTGAAAATACATATTATCTTGACAGTGATTTTACTGAGTTTACGGTAAAGAGATTGTCATCACCTACAAACCTCGTGCTAAAAAACGTAAATCTCTCTTGGGATGCTTGTGATAATGAAAATTTTGAATATTTGATTACCTTTACACAAGATGAACTTACGCAGCTGTACACCACCAGTAGCATCGACGTCAATGTGATGCAAGCGCTTATCGGTTCACATATAAATACTCACGAAGATTTTTATGCAAATGTCACATATTCCTTCAAAGGTCAAACTTTTGATGTCGAAGAGAATTTAGTTGTCGATTACACCAGTCAGCCAAGTGAAGATGTATTAATTCATAGACTTTCTTCAGACATAAATGTATCTGTAACAGAAGATCAGGGACAGGTTACCATGAGTTGGGATCAAAGCGAAATAGATGGAACAATCTACGAAATAATGTTTGATTCCGACACCATTTCAATACAAACTCAAAACACTATAGACATCACACAATATGTTTCCACTCCGGGAGTACATAGTTTTATATTGCAAGCCTCATGTGACGGTTATGTGACTTCGGATTATATTACAGTCCAAGTTGAAAGGCTTGAAAATGTTAGCCAAATCACCATTGATGAACAAGAAAACATATTGATAAACACAGATTATCAAGTGGGAACTGAGATTGAAAGTGTTCAAATTCAAGTTGATGGACAAGATGTCACAAATGTCAAGGGGCACGATGGCGAATTTACCGTTTACACAAAACTTATCGCTAACAAAAACACGCAAGATAATTATTTTTATTTAGATAGTGCCGTAAATTCATATATGTTTGAACGAGTACGTCCTCTTGCTGCTCCACTATTTAGCCAAGATGGCTTAATGTACTGGGACAACATAAGCGGAATAAACACGTACATTTTAAAAATTTCAGCCGATACGGAACAGACATTGCAGTTACAACAATCCAGCATAGACATCAACGACACCACAATAAAAGACATTGTCAGCATTCTTGGTGGTTATGAATTTAATGTAAGCGTTATGGCATATGTAGGGCAGTTTAACATCTCAAATGGTGAAAAACACCTACTGTCATCTTCTTACAGTCAAAATTCGAAATTTTTCAAATTACAAGCACCAAATAGTGTCACAGTTTCACCTTATGATGAAGACTTTAGACAGCAAGTCATAAAGGCATCGTGGTCATATAATTCAACTGGTGTGAATTTAGGTGGTTTTGAAGTTGTAGTTCACTTGGAAGGTGTTCTTACTCCAAATACATTGACAGTTGCAGCCGATTCAACCTCTGCTCAGATAAACTTTGCTCAAGGTTCTGGAAAATATACACTTTACGTCACAGCAAAAGGTACATCCAATTATATGGATAGCGATGCGTCTGATGCAGTTTCTTTTACAAGATTGGATGCTCCAACCAACAAGAGCATTGATCAAAATGCAGTACTAAATTTCACCGGCACAAATTTGGCAGAGGGTTATGTTATTACATACACAAACAATGGTGCCGTTTCAGGAAGAGTTGATAGCGACAACACCACAGTTGACTTAAAAAGCTATCTATACAGCAGTGCATTTTCTGGTGAAATTTACATAAATGTTTATGCCACCGGAAATGGGGCAACCACATTTACCAGCGCTTTTGAGGAAACACTCATTGCCACCAAGGCGCCAGCAGGTGAAATACAATTGTTTGTGGACAAACTTGTTGCTGGTGGAAGCATACAAGATGCGCACTCATATGAATACAACATAACCATCACTCAAAACAATAGAGTTGTAAAACAACTTGAATTAAATTATGCCGATGAATATGTGTTTGAAGATTTTGTTTACCAAGATAATGGACAAAGTGTTGACACAACGAAGGATACAGATTATGTCATCACGATCACAAGGTCTTTAAACGGAAATAACTATATTACTTCAGACCAAGTGACATACAATTTCACAAAACTAGCAAGTGTGCAAAATCTTGGTTTTGTCAGAGAAAACGAAAGTTTTGACTCCATAATCTCTTTCAGGGCAGATGCAGTTTCAAACGCATCTGGTTATGTTTTGGCAATTGCAGACCATGTCATAACAGACTTTATTTATGATAATGGATACATAAAAGTTGATCTAGACAATCAAGTATATCCATACATAGATTCAAACTTTACATTCCAGATCTATGCTCAGGGCATTATAGACAAAACCGGCAGTGGAACAAATTACATCAACAGTTCAACCACACAAATAAGTGGTACAAAACTTTCTCCAGTTACCAATTTCAAAACGGTAAATGGTGTACTTACTTGGGACAAAGTTGACCTCGCCTATGATTATGCCATAAAGGATGACACGTATCTTTATACAGGTTATGTCACAAATGGGGTTCACACAACGCAAGAAAGTTTGACAGGAAGAAGTGGTGCACTTAGTTTAAATATCAAGGCAGTCGGAAATGTTGGCACAACACTTTTGACTTCAAATATCGTATTGGATTCAACATATATTTTGGATGAATACAATAATTTACTCAATTACGAATGCACGAAATTGGAAAAGGTCTCTTCACTTGCAGCGACAAGTGGCTATATATCTTTCGCCAAACTTGCGGATGAAAATGTAATTTACCAAGCTGTGACAAACAGTGGTGGACCGTTTGAACTAAGTGAAGAAGTTATTGATGACACACTTCAAGACATTTCAACATTCTATAGTGATGAAATGTATAACTCACTTGCGACAGACACAATATACACACTGAGAATTGTTGCCACTTCAAACCAAGAAGATATCATCTACAGTGATCCAAGTGATGCAATTGAAATACGCATACTAAACAGCAATATTTCCAACCTTAGAGTTGAACTAAAACAACTCAGGACAGACCCAGATGGAACAATAGTGTATGACTACACCCAAAGCAGTTTGAAATGGGATAATCCAAATAGTGGAAACTACAGTTATGCCATCGACATCAACGGAAATGCAATAATAGAAACGAATACTGAATTTTTGCTTACAAACAATGAAAAATATCAGTTTGGAGTAGGATCGTATGTTGTGCGTGTGGCTGTGATAGGCATTTCTGATGATCAAAGCAATGTGTATTCTCTCATTTCAAAATTCTCTCCATCAATTATCTTCACAAAACTTGCCTCTCCAACACCATCAATCAGTGAGGGACTGTTGGCCTGGACAAGTGTGGCTGGTGCAGGAGGATATATAATTCGCTTGTATCAAAATGGAGATATTCAATTCCAAAGTGATGTGATAAATTCAGCAAGTTATTTCCTAGATATGAGTGGCTCAAGCAATATCACTTATGACAGATATGATGTGATTGCAGTTCCGTATGCAAACACAAACTTTATTGCAAGTGATGCTGCCACGTATGTTGATGATGAAGCAAACGCAAAGCCTGTTGTAAAACTCAGCCCAACTGACATGCTCACGGTCCAAAATGGTGCACTAACTTGGAATGTTGATTGGGGATGGGAGGACATAGGCATATACCTTGACTTACTTGCAGAAGAAGATGTCGAAGAGCCATTTACTCTAAGCATGTCTAGTTTACAAAACCTTAGTGACAGAATTACACTTAGGTTTGAAGGAGTAGGCGGGAGCTATACATTCGTCGACACAGCAGCAGCATATTGCTTGCTTTCTGATGACATGAAAAATCTGGTTGGATCGGTGGCCCCTAGTCTAGAACCACTTTTAACTAGCCTTGAATTTTATGGTTGGCCATCGCTCAATAACAATTCTACAGACTTTGGTTCAGCAATGAATGCCGGATACTATAGTCTATATGTAAATCAGGTAGGTGACAGCAATAAATACCTTACATCAAATTACGGATCTGGGATGCAAGTTTACATTCCATACGCACCAGTTGTCAAACTGGTATACACTAACAGCAGTTATGAACTTCAATGGGATAGAATAACCATTCCAAGTCAGTATTATGATCAAGCTGTCAGATACATCGTCTATGGCCTACAACAAGTAACTAACGAAGATGGCGAAACTATTACAAAAAGAGTTATGCTTACAAGCGAAGACGGAATAACAGACACATATTTCAATTTGTCAAATCTTATTGAAAATGATACATTAGATAGCGGTTTCACCGGTTTTGCCGTCTATGTAAGGGGAGATAACTCTGTTGTTTTAAACGGAAAGGTCTCAAACATAATCAATGTTGAAATCTTAGATGACACCAAGGCATACGTAAGAAATGGTGAACTGTATTGGAATTCTCAACAAAGTGCGACATCTTATATTGTATATTACACCGAAAGCACAAATCCAGATAATCCACCAAAATCCGTTGTACTAACACAAGCACATTGGGATGCGCAAGAACTAGATAGCAATATTCCATATTACAATATTTCCATCCAAGCGATAGGAGATGGTGCATCTTCAACAATAGCAGTACTCACCGGCAAAAATACTCCTGTTGGAAAACTATCCAAACTTCCATCTCCAAATCCTGAGGTGACAAATGGCGTGTTTAGATGGCAGCAGGTGGACAACAGCACTTCCTATAATGTCAACGTGACTGGTGAGATCAATGAAGTAGTGGCTATTGCAAATTCAACTGATAGCGAAAATTATATCTACTATCAAAGCAACTTCCCACAACAAAATCTTGGCTATGGAATGGTTGCAGTAGGTGACTTAAACGTTGACCTAAGCATTGACGGCGACATAGCATATGTCAATTCAGCTCCAAGTCAAACCATATATGCAACGCTTATTCCAACAGTTCAAAATGTAAGCGCGATAAATGGACAGCTTAGTTGGGATAAGGTTATAAACAGTAATGTGGTTGTGTCAAATTACAAATTGACATTGCAAAAAGTAAATGATGAGGGTACACCACTTGATAGTGAAATCATAGTAGAGAGCAACTATTCGGGACCAAACAACACTGGAGTGTTCGATTGTGCGATACTTGAAGCGGGCAGGTATACTGTTGTGGTTCAAGGCTATTTCGAAACTACTTCAAGTGCCGGTGATGATTCTGGAAGATATATCTACAATGGACAAACTGCATACTATTTAATGGGACTTATGAGTCAACAATATACCTTTGAAAAATTTGATACCGTGATAGGCTATGACGAAACAGGCCTTGTTGATAACATAGTCATCCATGATGGGGTGCTATCATGGCAGTACGCAGGAGATAACGACGAGAGCATCTATGAATATGAATTGAGGTTTACAACTCCAAATGAGACATTTAGTGTAAGAATTGAAGATGAAAGTTACTCTGGACACATTGTTGACCAGCTCATCGTTCCTGGCTCAATTGAGTTAGAGATCAGAGTGGTTGCAAAACAAGGCGTAGCTGGTCAAGGCTATGTCAACTCTGACTACAAAAAGTTCATTAATATCCATCACGATAGTTCTCCATATATCTATCAATTGGACGGACTTTCAGAACATGACATCATTCTTGGCAGAGTTGGAGATAGTGAGGACTTGCACATTTTGTGGCAAGACTACATTCCATCTGTAAATGGGCTTGCGGCAGACATAAATGTCCAATATTTGGTAACCTATTACACAAGTTTGGATCCAACAGAGCATTCAATAGTTGTGGATACACAGTACATAAGCACAGCAGAGTTTAATTTCTCAATAGGTGATGAATATACATTATATTACTACATTACTGTGCTTCCAATTGGCAACCAAAGTTATGTTGCTTCCTATCCATCCGAGGTAAGAGCAATTCAAAAACCTGAGTCGGTCAGTGAGGTCACATACAACTCCACAGAAAAATACTTTACATGGGCTACCGATGGCACATCACAAGACCATGTATTCAAAATCAAGGACGAAGTACTTGCTGTCAATGAAAACGGCGAGATAATATATGAAAACGGGCAACCTGTTGTGGTTAGAACATACATCTTCACAACCGATAGTAACACCACAAACATATACTATCCTGTTGAAATGGGTGCACACAAGGTATCTGTGGCCGTGGTGGTAAGAAACAGTGGCATGGATGGCAGTTTGACCTCAGACTACACCTATTATTACGATAGGATAAATGAGCCTGAAAACCAAAATGTAGGTACAATTGTACTTGTGGATTTGTTCAAAGTGACTTCAGTGTCACAAGATGTTTATGGTGGCATGGGCACTTCGGAAAATCCATACTTAATTGAAACCACTCAACATTTTGCAAATATTTCCTACAGACTAAGCAAACCTGATTATCAAAATAGTTATACTCTTACCATAGGGGATGTGGATACCGCGGTTACACTAAGCGGAGAAGATTTGTATTTACACTTTAAACAAGTGGCAGATCTAAACGATGTGGCTCCTCTTGGAAATGGAGTGGTCACAGAATTTTCTGGCATATATGATGGTGATATGCATTCCATCTCGTGGAATTTTGACCTTGGAAACATCTCAACTGCACAAAATACAAGGCAATACGTTGCATTGTTCGGAAGAGTTGGTGAAAACGCAGCCATAAGCAATTTAAGGGTCTATGTGACATTGCAAGGGCAGACGATAACAGGATCCACAGTTTCACTTCTTTGTTATGAAAACTATGGAACAATAAATAACATTGTCCTTGGCGCTGTCAATAGTACAATCCAAATAGAAACATTGCACAACATCAGTGTGTATGGTATTGCGTATACCAACGATGGAGATATATCCTCTGTGGCAAATTATTACAATGTTGATCTAAGAAATACCACAAGTTCCGTAGGAACATTTGCTAACTTCGCACTTGTTGGTACAAATAGAGGCAGTGTGGTATGTGCTGCAAACTATGGCGATGTGTCTTTGGTTACAACTCGTACCAATAGTGCGGGAATTGTTGCAACAAATAATGGTACTGTGCAAAGGTCGGTGTTCAGTGGAGACGCAACTCTTAGTATGGCGAAAGATAGTAGATCTGATATAAACTTTATGTTTGGTGGAATTGTGGCAACCAACACTTCTGGTACCATATCCTATACGTATACTCAATCCAACTTCAACATTTCACGAAGTGCTCAAAGTTTAAATACATACATATATATTGCTGGGCTTGTAGCTTCTTCCAACAACGGAAACATCTCTTCGTCATATGTCAATGTCAATATCTCAGCGACCTCAACTATAGGACAAATTGACTATATTGCAACATTCGTTGCAAACATAAGTTCTGTATCAAATCCTACCACCACAGAGACAACAACCAACTTCTCTAATCAGTCCACGTACTCTAGTGTGCTTGGATTGGGTGCTTCCAACTATGCAGTTGCTCAGTACACAACTGTTCCATCAGGACTTAGATTAAACGCAGATCAAGCTTACTTTACCAACAACGAAAATGACTTCCCAGTTCTAAGATGGGAGTCTGAGTTTAACAGCCTATGGCAATTGTGATGCAAAATGTATGCTAGCACTGTAATTTAGAGCGAAGTGGGAAATTTCAGAAGCTCAATAATAAGATAATGCCAAAATTAGGCATTATCTTTTTATTTTGTTAGTTTAAAAAAATCAAGGAAGTGTGAGATAAAAAAAGTTGTTATATCAGATGCTTTTGTTTAATAAAATACAGTATGAAATTTATAACAATAAAAAAACGAACTATTTGTATTTTTTTGGCATGTATTGTTTTGATTTGCTCTCTTGTTGGCATATTTTATGCTGTAAGTACAGCATCTTCACCACAACCTTATTACACCGTAGTTATTGATGCTGGACACGGTGGTATTGACAATGGTTCAATAGGTTATAGCGGAACGCTAGAAAGCGAGATTAATCTTTGGTATGCAAAAACCCTTAATGAATATTTTTCGCAATTTGGGTTTAAGGTTATAATGACCAGGGAGAATGAAAATGGACTATATGGACCATTTGCCTCAAACAAGAAAAAAGATGACATGAAAGTCCGTCAAAGCATAATTGAAAACGCAAAACCTGACATGGTCATAAGCATTCATATGAATAGCTTTAAGGAAACATCTTCTCGCGGTGCACAAGTTTTCTATGCTAAAGACAGCACGACAGGTCATCTTTTGGCGCAAAATATACAAAACCAGTTTAAAAAGCTTTTGATAAAACCAAGAAACGAGTGCCAAGTCGGCGATTATTTCATCGTCAATTGCACAAAGTATCCAAGTGTTATTGTGGAATGTGGATTTATTTCAAATCCCGAAGAGGAACAATTGCTTTTAACCGAAGATTACAAAAACCAAGTGTGCTATGCCGTAGTGTGTGGAACACTATCATATCTTATGTCTAATGATGCACTATCATAAATTTTTTTGTACTTTTATTACCATTATTTTTTGTTTGTGATATAATACACACATGACGACACTTGAAATTGTATTTTTATCTGTCTTTTTGATTGTGGCTGTGACAGGCATATATCTTATTTTATCCAGCGAAATCAAGTATCTGTTGACTATTAAACGTAATTGTGTATTTGCAAAATTTATTTCGCGCTACACAGTGCAAAACACAAAAAAATATAAGATAGATATGTCATGGTGGGAAAAAGTTAAAATTGAGGATATAAATATATCATCCAATGATGGCTTAAAACTCTGTGGATATTTCTTACACAAAAATGACAAAAAAATTGCACTTGTGATTCATGGTTATGGAGCCAGCGCCAAGGAGATGCAACAGTATGCAAAAATGTTCTATGATATGGACTATTCAGTCCTTTTGGTGGACAACAGAGGTCATGGACAAAGCCAAGGTAAGTGCATAACAATGGGGTATTATGACCATATGGATGTTTCGCTTTGGGTAGAATATGTTGTAAAACTTTACCCAGATTGTCAAATGGTGGTGTTTGGGCTGAGCATGGGAGCCGCCACAGCGTGTCTATATAGTGGTGACAAAAAGCCAAAAAATGTCAAAGCCATCATAAGCGACTGTGCATATTCAAGCGCATATAATGTGGTTCAAAATCTTTGTGAACAAAGCATAATTCTCAACTTTTTTCCATCGTTATTTGTGTACAATTTGTATTTAAAGTACAGAGCAAAATTCAAGCTTTCAGATATTGATGTCAAAGGTGCAGTGAGTAAATGTGATATTCCCATACTTTTTATCCATGGTAGCAGGGATAAATTTGTACCTTTTTACATGCAAGAGATTTTATATAAAAATGCACCACAAAATTTAAGACAAAAATATGTCGCTGAAGGTGCAAGTCATGCCGAAAGTTTACCACTAAAAGGCGAGGAGTATATTAACCAAGTTCGCCAATTTTTGGCAAAATATATTAAATAAAAATTTTTTGCACATAACAACTGCATGGGATATTATAATTATCATGCCATGATCAAACAAAAGATAAAACAAGGCGAACTTGAAAGATTTGAGTTTGTGGATAGTTACAAAAAATATAGTCCTTGCCTTCTTCTTTATTTCAAGGACGGAAAAGTTTTTCCTATCAAAGAGCATAGGTTTGATGAATATATAAAGATATTAAATTCACAAAATAACGCATAAACACATTTTTTAATAGACAATAGTATTGTATTTTTTTTGCAATGTGTGATATAATCTTTTGATTTTAACTTACGAGGTAATTTATGACAAATGAAAATATAAGAAATGTAGCAATCATTGCACACGTTGACCATGGCAAAACATCACTAGTAAATGAAATGTTAAAACAAGGCAATGTGTTTAGAGATAATCAAGTAGTTGTGGACAGGGTGATGGACTCCAATGCACTTGAAAGAGAAAGAGGAATTACCATACTTTCAAAAAACTGCAGTTGTGAATACAAAGGTGTCAAAATCAACATTGTTGACACTCCTGGACATGCAGACTTCGGTGGCGAAGTTGAAAGAGTTTTAAAGATGGTGGATGGAGTGCTTTTGGTTGTTGACGCCTTTGAAGGGCCGATGCCACAAACAAGGTTCGTCTTGGAACATGCACTCAAACTTAACTTGAAGGTCGTTGTCGTTGTAAACAAAATAGATAGACAGGATGCGAGAATAAATGAAGTTGTTGATGAGGTCTTGGAACTTTTTATGGATCTAAATGCCAACGACGAACAACTTGATTCTCCTTTTGTTTATGCTTCGGCAAGAACTGGCAAAGCTAGTCTTAATCCAAATGAGGAAGGCGAAAATTTTGTTCCACTTTTTGAAACCATATTAAAACATATTCCAGCACCTCAAGGAGACGCAGATGCTCCAATGAGAATGTTGGTTTCATCCTGTGAACACAATGATTATGTTGGTAAACTTGCCATTGGAAAGGTGGAAAGAGGAGAACTTAAAGTAGGAGACAGCATCGTTTTGTGTAACTATCACGACAGCGCGAAAAATGCGAAAGGCAAGATAGTACAGCTCTTTACCTACAAAGGTCTAAAACGTGAACAAACCGGCACTGCTTCTATGGGGGATATAGTCTGCATAGCAGGACTTGAGGATGTACAAATTGGTGACACAGTATGTTCTCCACAAGACGTAACACCACTTGAGTTTGTTCAAATAGCAGAGCCAAGCGTGGAAATGACTTTTTTAGTAAACAACAGCCCATTTGCTGGCAAAGAAGGTAAATTTGTAACAAGTAGGCACCTAAGAGACAGACTTTACAAAGAAGCAATTAAAGATCTGTCACTCAAGGTAAGTGACACCTCAAGTTCTGAGGCATTTACTGTATGTGGAAGAGGTGAGATGCATCTAAGCATTTTAATTGAGAACATGCGCCGTGACGGCTATGAATTTCAAGTCAGTATGCCAAGGGTAAGGTACAAGGAAATTGATGGAAAAAAATGTGAGCCTGTCGACATAGTGACACTAGATGTTCCACAGGAAAATGTAGGCACCGTAATGAACAAGATGGCAGTCAGAAAAGGGGAACTTATCAAAATGACTCCAAAGGGATCAAGAATGAAGTTGGAATTCTATATTCCAGAGAGGGGACTTTTTGGTTTTAGAAGTGAACTTTTAACTGACACCAAAGGCGAAGGAATCATGACTTCAATATTTGATAGTTATCAACCTTTCAAGGGGGAAATTGATAGAAGAGTGTATGGTTCACTCATTGCATACGAAACAGGCGAGGCAATAGTTTATGGCCTATACAACGCACAAGAACGTGGCGAATTATTCATCACTCCTGGCACAAAGGTCTATGGTGGAATGGTTGTTGGAAGAAATCCAAAAGGTGACGATATAGTTGTCAATGTCTGCAAGCGCAAGCACTTATCCAACTGTAGAGCAAGTGGTTCTGATGATGCGCTGAGACTTGAGACTCCAATTACTATGAGTCTTGAAGACTGTTTGGAATTTTTGGCAGATGATGAATATTTGGAGATTACACCAAAAAGTGTTAGAATAAGAAAGATAATATTAGATCACAATATGCGTCTTCGTGAAAGAGGTAAGATGCTAAGAGGTGAAAATGAGTAAAAAAATTGACCAAGAAGACATAAGAAGACAAAAAGCCCATGCGATGAAATTGGGAATAAAAAGAATATGGATTTGTGCTGCAATTGTTGCTCCGACATTTATTCTTTTGACATACGTTTTTTCGCTAATTCCTCTTCCTGTGTGGCTTATAATTATGCTCAATGTCATAATTGGTGGTTTAATTTGTTTACTTGTTTATATAATTTCTGATAAAATAGAGCAAAAGAAAAAGACAAAACAATTACTTGATCCAGAAGATGACCCATTTTCTGATTAAAAGAGGTAGAATATGGCAATAGCAAAAGTAAAAACGATGCCACACAGTATTGAGGCAGAACAGTCAGTGCTTGGATGTATGCTTATTGATAACAACGTTGTCACAAAGATCACAGCAAGGCTTTTGCCTTCAGATTTTTACAGTGAGGCACACAAGAGCATATATGAAAGTATGATTGAACTCAACAACACAAATCAGCCCATTGACTTTGTGACAGTTGTGGATAGGCTTGAAAAAAACAACACACTTGGTGCCGTTGGTGGAGTCGATTACATAACAAGTCTTGCCAATGCACTCCCAAGTGCATCAAATTTTGTAACTTATGTGGATATCGTAAAACGCGATAGTTTGTGTCGCGCACTTATCAATGCATCAAACCAAATAGCAGATATGGCATATAATAGTGACGACGGCGAAAAAACTTTAGCTTATGCAGAGGGCCTTATCTACACTCTTGCTGAAAAACAACAACAGAGTGATTTGGAACATATAACCCCAGCATTGTCACAAGCCATTTCAAATATGGATGAAATTGCAAAAAATGGTGGAAAAATCAAAGGTATTTCAACTGGAATCAAAGAGTTTGACCAACTTACAAATGGATTACAAAACAGTGACCTTATTTTGCTTGCTGCTCGTCCTGGTGTTGGTAAAACTTCTTTTGCACTCAACATCGCAATAAATGCCTGTCTCACTCAAAACAAAACCTGTGCAATATTCTCGCTTGAAATGCCAAGGGTTCAGCTTGCGCAAAGGGCAATTTGCAGTGTTGCGAAAGTCAGCATGAGCAAGGCAAAGAAAGGAACACTTTCAACTCAAGATTGGAAATATATTTGGAGCGCAAATAAAAAGCTTAGCGACGCAAAGATATACATAGATGACTCCTCTATGAATAGACCAAGTGATATCTTGGACAAATGCCGTAGACTCAAACGTGAAAAAGGTCTTGACATTGTGGTGATTGACTACCTCCAACTCATGACAGGCATGACCAAAACAGATAATCGTCAACAGGAGATAAGCGAGATCACGAGATATTTAAAAATAACTGCAAAAGAACTCAATGTGCCAATTATTCTTTTGTCACAACTTAGCCGTGCAATTGAGCAGAGAAAAGACCATAAACCAATGCTTAGCGACCTTCGCGAGTCTGGAGCAATTGAACAGGATGCAGATATCGTATTGTTTATTGATAATCCAGACAAGTATAACGACATTGTCAATCCAAACGAACCTGGAATTTGTGAGCTTGTGGTTGCAAAGCATAGAAACGGTGAAACTGGAAATATTAAAATGCGTTGGGTACCAGAATATACGCTGTTTGTTGACCCAGATAAGCGCATTGAAAAGAAAGATTATGGCGACGGAGTTAAAGTTGTTCCAGATGAAGCCTTTGGGGGAGCACCTGATTTTAAAGATGAGGATTTAAATGACTTTAATTTTGATGAAGTTGCAACTGCATTTGATGACAAAAAAATTGAGTAAAGTCATATAAAAAGATATGAGCAAAATTCAGATTTATAATATATTAAAAGTCAGTTTGATAGCAGTTATATTAATGTTTGCATTTGAACTGCTGTTTAGTTTTGACTCGGTTACTGATGCCATCTCAAATTACATCGCATCCATGCATGGTGTGGTGCTTTATCTTATAATCTATTTTATAATGGTCATACAGGTTTGTCTAATTCCAATACCTGTCTATGTGGTCGTAAATGCCTGCGTTTTGATAGACAGCATGAATTTGTCCCTGACTAGTACAGATGGTTGGATTTTTATAGCAGTTACCATGCTTGCATATATGACGGGTGTTGCACTTGCATATCTACTTGGAAGAAAGTTTGGCAGTAAAGCCGTAAGGTGGTGCGCTGGTAGCGATGAAGATTATCAAAAATGGGTTAGGGTATTTAACAATAAAGGTAAGTGGTATTATGCTTTGACCGTTTTGTTGCCGGTTTTCCCTGATGATATACTTTGTATAGTCGCAGGTGGAGTTAAAATGAATTTTCTATTTTTCATGATAGTAAACTTCATATGCCGCTTCATAGGGCTAATTGCCATGATATATTCTCTGGGTTTTGCTCAAAGCTTAAACGAAGGTGGCTTTCCATGGACACTTCTTGCTTGGGGAGTCGCATTATTTGTCAACATTGTCGCTTTGATTGTGCTCAAGATAATGCTTACAAAACAAAAAGATAAACAAGTATAGTCATTGTCATTCCAAATTTTTTAGGTGAGGAATATCAAAAAAAAACAAGTCGTTTTTGACTTGTTTTTTGTTTTCATTTTATTCACCTTTGAATGGAAGGATCGCCATGACTCTTGCACGTTTTATTGCGTTTGCAAGTTCTCTTTGATGTTTGCTGCAAACACCAGTTTGACGTCTTGGAAGTATCTTACCATTTTCCGTTATATAACGTCTAAGTTTTGCGCCGTCTTTGTAATCAATTACATTTGTTTTGTCAACGCAAAACGCACAAACTTTTTTCTTTGATGTTGGACGCTTATATTTTTTCTTTTCAACAATTGCCGTGGTATTTGCCTCTTCAGCAACTGGCGCTGTTTGCTCTACTTCTTTAACTTCTTCGCTCATATTATTCTCCTTTTAATTAGAATGGAAGGCTGTCATCGTCGATAGGTTCAAGATCTGCCACTTCTTTTTTGTCCTGTGGCTTGTTTTCAACACCTTCTGAATTTGAATTTTTGCTACTTAAAAACTCAACGCTGTCGGCAACAATTTCGGTAACATACCTTTTTGTGCCATCCTGTGCATCATAACTTCTGGTTTGAATTGAACCAGAAACTGCACATTTTGAACCTTTTTTCAAATATCTATGGCAACTCTCTGCCTGACCACGCCAAACGATGATGTTCAAAAAGTCTGCTTCACGTTCACCTTCGGAGTTGGAATAGTTACGTGTTACTGCAAGTGAAAATCTACAAACTGACACGCCACTGTTTGTTGTGGCAAGTTCAGGATCGCGGGCTAGGTTGCCGATCAAAAATACTTTATTCATACTTTCTCCTTATTTTCTTATAAACATCTGTCTAACAATATGTTCTGTGATGTTCATCAGTTTGTTCATCTCATCAACCAAAGCTGGCTGTGCTTCAAAAGTCATGAGCACATAGTAACCCTCATTTTTGAAGTTGATTGGGTAAGCAAACTTTTTCATACCAAGTTTTTCAAGAGAAATAATTTTTCCACCCTTATCTTCAACCATCTTGCTGAATTTTGCAATAAGAGCTTCTTTTTGTTCATCATTTGCATCTTGTGAAATGATATACATAAGTTCATACTTCATACAAATAACCTCCTTTTGGACTAAACGGCTTTGAGGTATCTCAAAGCAAGGCAAAATAATTGCTCGGAAAAGAATATATCATAAAAAAAAAAGAAAATCAACAAAAAAATGTAGACATTGACATCACTTGACAACATTTTTATGTAATTTTATAATCTTTGCATGAGATTAGACATTTTTCTACAAACAAAAGGTTATGTAAATTCGCGAAGTAAAGCACGTGAACTCATAAAAAATGGCAAGGTGTTGGTGAATGACTCCGTGGCAATCAAATGTGGGCTTGATGTCAATGATGGTGACAAAATTGAACTTTTGGATGTCATAACCTACGTTTCGCGCGCAGGGCACAAGATAGAGGGCGCTTATGAGGAATTTAACCTTTCCTTTAAAAATCTAGTAATTTTGGACATTGGCGCTTCAACAGGAGGCTTTTGTGATTTTTGTTTAAAGCATGGCGCGAAAAAAGTTTATGCCTTGGATGTTGGAACAAACCAATTAGACCGAACACTAAAACAGGACAAAAGAGTTGTGGACATGCAAAATACCGACATAAGGAATTTAGACCTTGGGCTTGTGAGCGACATGGATGTGTTTGTGTGTGATGTATCCTTCATATCATTAACCAAAATTTCAAATATTCTTTCAAAACTTTTGGACATTGCAAAATATGGTGTCGTACTCGTAAAGCCACAGTTTGAGTGTGGAAAGGAGATAGCAAAGAAGTCTAAAGGCATCATAAAAGATGAAAAAGTACACAAACTAGTTATAGATAGTGTTAAAAAAGACTTTTTGTCACAAGCAATAAAAATTGAAAAATTAACTACATCGAAAATACTTGGTGGTGATGGAAATGTTGAATATTTGGCACTTGTTAAAAAGTTGACATGACTATTTGTAGTATGATAAACTTTTTTAAAATAGTAACGGAGATCAAAAGATAAATGCTGGTTTGGTATTACGTAATCACAATAGCACTTGCCGCAATATTGTGTGTCACATATTTTTTTTGTCGAAAAAAATTAAGTAAAAAAACAGATTTGGTTTTAAAAATAATCTCACTTGTTTTAGCCGCAATTTTTTTCGTTAGATATCTTTGGGATAATGAGGCCATCCAGTGGATAAACAAACTTGAAACAACATTGTTTAGTAATGCCTTTTACACATTCATGTCCGCTTTTAGCATTTGGCTGATGTACATACCACTTCTACTTTTGATTTTATATCCATTTTTTAAGATCAAATACATGAACTTCTTTGTAAAATGGATAGCATCTCCAATTATAGTTTTAAATTTGATTACACTGAGTTTAACCATAACTGGTGTGTGTGGGCAAGTGGCTAATGAAGTGTTCTCAGTTCGAGCACTTTTAATGTGTGTGGAACTTGCGATAAGCGTGGCATACTGTTTTTATGTTTGGCAAAGCGACCCATCACCCAAGTGGACGAAAAAAGATATTTATGTATTTTTGGCAAGTTTATTTGCAATGCTCATAGCCACAATGCCGGCCTATATGCCTCAACTTGTGGTGGGTACACTCAATGAGAGCATAGTTATAGACGATTTGACTCTATATCACAGAATATTTTTATACTTTTCAATCATAATTCCAGTTGCAATATATTTTGCACTAAGAAAAAACGACAATGAGACGAATCGTTTTGCACTTTTGTTTTTGAGCCTTGGTGGGCTTATAACTTTTATGGCAGGTGCAAGATTTGAATCATGGCTTGATCCAGCACAGTGGCCAATTCACCTTTGCAATACTGCGATGTATATCATTCCAATCTGTTTGATATTCAAATGGGAAAAATTATTTTACTTTACATTCTTTATCAACGTTCTTGGCGCATTCTTGGCCATGGTCATGCCAAACACAACTGAAAACATAACAAGTTATGCCTCAATAAGATTTTGGAACAACCACTACATGGCATTTTTCATGCCACTACTAATGGTTGCGCTCAAGGTATACAAACGTCCAAAACTTAGGCAGTTTATATACTCCTGTGTCGCGTTTACCATATACTTTGTTTTGGTTGTATTTTTAAATTCTTGGTTCACGGGACTTGGAAAAGATGTTGACTTTTTCTTTGTAAACAGCGACTTTATTGCTGAAAAACTTGGGCAGTGGGCTGAAGACCTTCGAGATTACAATTTTGTCTTTACTTTAGGAGGAGTTCAGTTTGTAATATATCCACTGTATCAGTTTTTATTTTGGCTCGTATATATGTTTTTATCGGCAGGAATGTGGTTTTTGTATGAGCAGTCATATAACTACTTTGACCTTATGGTGGATATGTCACATAGACGAAAAAAATATAAACTTGAAATGCTTGCACTTGAAAGTAAACTAAACTCAAAGGAGATAACACAGCCAATGAATGAAGAAAATAAAGACAAACTTATTTTAAGAAATTTTACAAAGCGTTACGGAAAAAGTGAAGTGTACGCAGTAAAAGATGTAAATTTGGAGGTCCATGGTGGCGAGATATTTGGGTTCTTGGGACCAAATGGTGCTGGCAAAAGTACAATAATAAAAACAATTGTTGGAATTCAACCCATAACCAGCGGTGAAATTGAGGTGTGTGGCTATGATGCCAAACTTCAAGGCACAATGGCGAAAAGACAGATAGGTTTTGTTCCCGATCACTATGCCCTTTATGAAAAATTGACGGGAAGAGAATATATCAATTACATCGCAGACCTTTACGAGGTGAGTAAAGAGGAGAGGGATGAAAGGATAGAAAAATATGTATCTCTTTTTGAACTTACAGGTGCTTTTGATAATCAAATAAAAACATATTCACATGGTATGAAACAAAAGATAGCCATAATGGCAGCACTTGTCCATAACCCAAAGGTTTGGATATTGGACGAACCGCTTACTGGACTTGACCCTAACAGTATCTTTCAAGTTAAAGAATGTATGAAAAATCATGCAAAAGAAGGCAACATCGTGTTCTTTTCAAGCCACATCATTGATGTTGTTGAGCGTATTTGTGACAGAATTGGTATTATAAAAAAAGGACAACTTCAAGTTGTGAAAAAAGTACAGGACATCATAGATAGTGGCGAGCCACTTGAAGACTTCTATATGAACATAATAAACAATAATAATGTTGAAGCAATTAAAGTTGATGCAGAAGAACTCAAAAAAGACAAACTAGAACTAGAAAAAGACAAGAAGCACCAAAAAGAGTTGAGAAAACTAGAACGCGAGCAAAAAAGAAATTTAAGAAAAATGAAAAAAGAACAAAAGACAAAGGAGTAATATGAACGCATTAAAAACGCTTGTTTTCATGCAGTTAAAAGACAAAGTAGATTTTGGATTTTTGAGAACAAAAAAGGCACTCATATCCAAGGTTATTTTGACGCTACTTTCTTTTATTGCAATCACAGCTGTTTATTATTTTGGTTTTTATTTGTGCCGTTTGCTTGGTATATTTTCACTTGTTAACATTATTCCGACAAGTGTCATTGTTGTGTTGTTCAGCATTATGGAAATTTTGTCTATAATATCTTGCACATACTCACTAATGAAAAACTTGTATTTTGCTCGTGACAATCAGGTGCTTTTGACTTTTCCTGTTACAGTTGATCAAATATTTTTCTCAAAACTTATAGTTTTTTATATCTATGAACTCAGGCGCACAATATTTTTCATTTTTCCAATGTTTTTTGCGTTTGGGCTTATCAGTGGATATTCTGTTGTGTTTTTCTTGTGGCTTTTACCTTGTATGTTTATTGTTGCACTAATTCCAGTGTCAATTGGCGCACTTTTGTCCATTGTTGCAATGCTTGTCGCTATCGTGCTTAGAAATTACTCTTTAATTAGATGGGTGATTTTTTTGGCACTTATTGGACTTGGCATATATGTGTTTTTGCTTTTTGTGTCACTAATACCCGAAAACCTCGATATCGTTGCAAGTTGGGGGACCATATTTTGGGACATTCAGGACTTTTTGGGCAGTTACACAAAGTATATGGCACCATTCACTTATCTCACACAGTTTATTGTTGGAACACATTTTGGACTTTCGCAAAACTTATTTACTCTTGATACACTCTGGATTTTACTAACAATTGTTGCAATGGTGGCTGTGCTTTTGGGGGCAAGTTATTTAATATGTAAGCCGTTATTTTTGAGAATGACCAGTTCTCCTTTTGAATATAAAAGAAAAATTATTAAGAAAACATACAAAAATGGCTTTTTAAAGGCGTTTTATAGCGCAGTGCATAAAGACAATTTGGTGATTTTTAGAACAAGCGATGAAGTTTATAGCCTTTTTGGGGTGGCAATATGTATGCCACTTGCGATACTTCTTTTGAATACCACTTTTGCCGCAATGAGTACAAGACTTCTTGGTGACAATATGGCAATTTCATTTAACCTTTTAATAATTCTTTTATTTGCAATGGCAACAAACAATAAAGTGGCAAGTATATATTCGCGTGAGGCACAGGCAGGATATCTGGTCAAGACAAGACCGAATGGTCATAACTCAAATTTGACTGCGAAACTTGTAACATATGCAATTATAACGTCAATTTCAATAGTCGCATCAGTTTGCGTATTTGCGTCATTTAATAGTATGAGTATTCTAAACGTTATCTTATTTGGTATGAGTGCAATTTTAATATATCTAATACACATGTTTTGGAGTGCAGAAATGGATATAATGAATCCACAAAATATTCAGTATTCCACAACTGGAAGCCATGTAAATAACCCAAACGAAACAAAGTCTACAATAGCAATGGTGTTTTTAGCAGCAGTGTTTTTTGCAATTTCACTGTTCTTACTTATGGAAAATTCACAAATCGCATGGGTTAAAGTTTTGTTTGTTGCATTGGCATATTTTGCTTATAGAGTTTGGTCATTTTATAGCAAAATTAAATATTATTATGAGGAAAAAGGATGAAAAAATCTATTGTTATTCTTATTGGTGTGGTTTATATAATGTCTATTATAGTAATAGGCTTTTTTGGTATGAAGATAACATCATATAACACAACCGTGTACCCAGATGAAATTGAGATTTTAAGTGTTGAGTGTGAAGATGAAGAAAGGGTAAGTATTAAAGAAGCCAACCTCAATATACCAGGAACTGGAGTTTGTAAGTACATAATAACTTATGACTTTCAAGAAGGGAAAGACAATGTTTTTTCTCTTGTTTATAGAGTTTACCCAGACACAACAAGCGACAAGGGTGTGAATTTTGGCTATGATAAACAAACTGCACCAATATCTGAGATAGATGAGAAAAATAATTTTTGGATAAAAAATAGAGGTGGAGCAGTGGTCAAAATTTCTGCCGTTTCTCGTCCAACTGTGGAAGTTATGTTCTATTTATCTATAATTTAATTATATGATGCATAAAAACATTTGATATTACAAACAGTAAAATGTATAATAACCATGGAATATTTTGTAAAGGAGAAAATATGAAAAAGTTTATTAGTCTTATTAGTGCTGTAATGTGCGTGATGGTCTTTGGAATAATTTTGACTGCTTGTGGTGAAAAGCCTGTTGAAATAGCAGTTAAAGACGACACTCTTGACACGCAATTAGACATTGGTGAAAATTTGGTTCTTGATGACCTTGTTTTGCTTGTGACTTACAGCAATGACAAAGTCAAAGAAGTCAAATACAATGACGAAATGCAGTTTGCTTGCTCGGACAATACACCACTCGATGAGATAGCAAATGAAGCGGGGGAAAAGCAAGTTATAATTAAATATCTTGGACTTCAAACCGAAGTTACAATAACGGTAACAGAAAGCCAACATGTTCCAACAGTTGAGTATGAAGTGCAAAGTTTTGGTTTGCCAACATTTATTACTGACTTCGAAAATAATGCAAAAGCATTTAATATTCGTGACAATACTTATAAAGTTGGAGACGATAACTCGTTTGAACTTAAACCAATAATTATGGGTGTTGAAATAGTTGATGGTGTACGTGGAGAAATTCAAGCTCTTGACTATGTGCCAGCAACTTACAAAGTTGAACAAAAAATTGACGGCGAGTATGTTGAGCTTACAGGAGATGAATTAACTGAGGCAGTTACAATCGATCAACAAAAGTTTGGTTTTGATTTCGCTGATAAAGCTGTAGGAAATACATATAGAATAACAGTTACTGCACAAACTATTAGTGGAGATGTGAGCATATCTCACGAGCTTGAAGTTGTTGATGGCTTTAACATTCAGTCAAAAGAGATGCTTTCAGTGATGGACAATAATCCAACAACACAAAAATATTGGGCAGACCTTAAAGCACAAAACAATGTGCCTCAAGTTGACACCAACTCAGTCGTCATTCACGGCAGTTATGAATTGTCTGATTCTGATGTTCCACAGGCATACTACTATAAAGAAGGTGACAGTGATTATGTCCCTGAACTAGCAAACACAATGAGAAACTGGAAGACAATTTATCATATTTCTGTTGACCAAGACGAAACATACAAAATCTATGGTAATTACAATACAATAGATGCAAGTGCAATCGCTCTTACCAATCTTGATTACTTAAACACAAATAAAATTGATAATGAAAAATTTGGACATGCCTCATTATTCTCATTCGGTATTGCAAACAATAACCATCCAACAAACCAAAATCAAGGTAGCGTTGTTATGGATAGCCTTAACTTAATTGGCAACACAAATCGTGACGAGTCAGAAGCTTTAAGAGGCGGACTTTTAATGGTTCTTACTGGTTCAAAAGATGTGACGCTAAACAATGTCAATGGTAACAGTTGGGTTACAATGCTTGTTTCAACAACTGAAGGCAGTGATTGGGAAACGGCATCAACACACATTTCAAATTGCAAGTTTACTGATAGTTATAGCCTTATGATAAACTATTGGGGTATAAAAAATAACTACATTGAAGACAGCATTCTCTCTGGCTCTGGCGGTCCAGTTGTGTTCTTGACACATCTTGACCCTAAGGATACACCAAACTCAAATTACGCAAATGTTGAAGTTATCAATTCAACAGTTGAAACCACTGTTTCGGGCGAAGAAGCGTGGTTCGGTTTAAATGATGCTACTCCAGTGGCTACTGAACTTAAAAAATCAAATCAATTATTTTTGGGTACAAGTCAAGCTCTTAAAGATAATAGTCTTTTACCAAGCGTAAGGTCGCTACTTGATAATGACGGGTTATTGAACGCTGCATTTGTATTTGTTTCAAACGGTAATCCAGTTTTAAATAGCAATCCAGTAAAAGGGAAAGTGACAATAAAGAACGAAGCTGGTGAGGTAACTTTTGTTCATGACATGGAAGATCAGACATTTAAGGCAACAACATCTGCACCTGCACTTGCTCCATATCTTGCAAATTTACCATTCTTTAATGCTGGTGGACAACTCTATACAACACATTTGACTAATCAAACACCTGATGGCTTTGGTAGAGATCCAATTACTGCTTTGGACTTAACAAATATGGAAGAGATACAAAAAATGGTCCAATTCTTGTCCGATGAGTATGTAGGTATATTTGTAAATGGCATACCAACAATGGGCGCTGTGGTCGAATACTTTAGTTTATAATACGAATAATTTTAAAAAACTGTAGGTTATCCTACGGTTTTTTTATGCAAAAAATTTTGACAAAATTAAATGATAGAATAGAAGTTGTTTAATTACTAAAATAAAAAAGTGACATATTGCATACAATAAAACAAGTGAAAAGGTTAAAAACTGGCACAAAAATTTGTTATGCAGTTGGGAATTTGGGTTATGGTGTTGTTTCGCAAGCCATGACAACTTTTATGATGTTTTTTGGGACCAGCGTGCTTGGTATTCGTGGTTCACTTGTGGGGCTTTGTGTTGCACTTTCGGCGTTTTGGGACGGGCTTAGTGACCCCATTGTCGGATATCTTAGCGACATAACTCGCTCAAAATTTTGGGGTAGAAGACATGGCTATCTTTTTTTTGGTACGCTTGGAATTGTGATTTTTAATATACTTCTTTGGAGTGTGCCAAGTGGTATGGGCGAAGTGGCTAAATTTTTTTGGCTTCTTATTATGCTACTTGCCTTAGAAACGGCGAACACTTGTTTCGCAACACCATATGTCGCCCTTGGTATAGACATTGCTCCGGGCTATAACGAACAAAGTACTCTTCAAGGCTACAAAACTGTGTTTTTTATACTGGGTATGGTTCTTCCAAGTGTGCTTATGATGATTTTTATGCCAGGCGGGGAGCAAGGTCAACTTGCACAAAGCGGATATATTTACATTGCATATACAACTAGCACAATAAGTTTATTTTCGGGACTTATTGCCATTTTTGGTACTTTCAAAAGGGCAAGAGCAATCCACAGTGAGCAGTCACGAAAAAAAGAAAAAAATGCATTTTTTAAGATATTTTACAACTTTTTTTTGGTGCTTAAAAAACGAAATTATGGTGCAATAATATTGTCATATTCTGTAGCGCTTATCTCCACGGCATTTTTGACTTCAGTTGGTATGCACATTTTTACTTATTGTTTCCATTTTAACTCAACTCAAATTCCAATTATAATGTCAGCCTTATTTTTGGGCGCAATACTAAGTCAGCCATTTTGGATTTATCTTTCGCGAAGAATTGACAAAAAGCCCACACTCAGATGGTCATATTTTGTCATCTTGGTGGGAATTTTTTTGACATTTTGGGTGTTTGTATTTCGTGAGAGCATTGGTACTGACATTTGTTTTTATGTTGTGCTTTTGTGCATATTTGTCTGTGGTTTTGGCTCTGGAGCACTTTATAGCTTGCCAATGAGTATGTTTGCCGACAATGTCACAATGGATAAACTGAAAACAGGTGAAAACAAGAGCGCCACATATTCCGGTTACATGACTTTTGCTTACAATGTCGCAAACTCACTTGCTTTGTTTGTGATTGGAATTCTACTTGACCTAATCAAATTTGATGCTTCTCAGCCAGTTCAGGCACTTAAAGTTCAAAACTACCTAGGGCTTATTGTTTTTGGTGGCTGTGCAGTTTCAATTGCAATTGCCATGATGATTATTTCAAGATACAACTTAAAGCGAAGTGACATATTAAAACAACAATTACTGGCAAAACAAAAGGATAAAAACAAAAAATAATTTCCAAAATATAACTTTTATGTTATACTTGGGCTATGAAAAAATTTAAAGAAATAATTGTGTCAGAAAATCTTGATAAATTGGCACAAAAACTAAAGAAAAAAGCAGAACTTTTCATTGTAGGTGGCTATGTTCGAAACGGTTTACTCGGAATCGGTGGCACCGATATTGACCTTGCAAGTAAATTGACCACAACTGAGCTAACTGAACTTTTAAAAGACACACCATACGTGGTCAAAGAAAAAAACAAAAGACTGGGCACGGCGACAATCAAAATTGGTGAAGAGTTTTATGAGCACACCACATTCAGGACAGAAGTGTATGACGGCACGGGCAAGCACACTCCTGACATTGTCACATTTGTGGATGATATTCGTCAGGACGCAAAGCGAAGAGACTTCACTGTGAATTGCATTTATTACAGTATAACCAGAAAAAAGATAATCGACATATACTCAGGCCTATACGACCTTGAAAAAAAGAGAATAAGGACAATTGAAACACCTGAATTTGTGTTTTCTTGTGACGGGCTTAGGATTCTAAGGATGATTAGAATAGCCTGTGAACTTGGCTTTTCAATTGAAAAAAATACCTACAAAGTGGCACAAAAAATGGCATACAGAGTAAAAGATATCTCGGGCACAAGAAAGCAACAGGAATTAAATAACATACTTTGGTGCGACAAAAAATATCCAATATCCAAAAAGAAATCTCACCTTAGGGCACTTTGTATGCTCAATGCCTTCAATCTTTTTTCTGCACTTTATTGTATGGTGTCGAAGATAAAATTAAGGCTAATCAAAAAAGTTCAAGACCTTAGGCTAGAAGCACTTTTGGTGGATATGATTGATGCAATAAATCCCGATTGTGTGGAATATTATCTTGACTTTATGTTGTCAAGCAAAGGATTCAATTTTCCAGCAAAGGCAAAGGAATATCTAATAAATGTCGTCTGTGGTTATTTTGATGCGACAAACAAACTTTCAAACAGGGATTATTTTATAAAATATTATGAAAATTTTTCCAGCATCTCTCGGTTACTTGCAAAAGACCACGTGTTTTTATTCAACAGATACAACTTTTTCTATAGATACCTTACAAATTACCATATTCCAATCAGAATTAAAGACTTGCAGGTAAATGGCAATGACATAAAAAAATATAGGCCTAAACTTGATGCGAAGTACTATAACGAAATCTTGCAAAACTTGCTTATCAAAGTCTTTGATGGAGAAGTGGAAAACGATAGAGATAAACTTATAACGGAGATTAAAAATTATGACATTGCAAATAATTAGTATAGCAATTGTTTCGTTGTGCCTGGTATTACTTTTTATATTGCTGTTTAGAAAACCTAAATCACAGGCTGATATAAATGTAGAAAAAATTGCCAATGAGCTCAAGGTTTTGGAAAAAATTCAAAATGAAAAGATGGACATGCTGTCCAATAGCTTCACTCAAAATATGACACAGATACAAAACACACTTGTCAACACCGTGTCTCAAAATGACATGCTACAAAACCAAAAGCTGGAGGACATAAGAACACAAGTTCAAGCACTTGTTTCAAACGTTGAACTTTCAATGCGAAATGCAATAACTCAGCTCAACGAAGGACTTCTTCGCATCCAACAAGAAAATGAAAAGAAATTGGAGCAAATGCGTCAAACAGTTGATGAAAAATTAAATGTAAGCCTTGAAAATAGGCTTAGCCAGTCCTTTAACATCATAAACGAAAGGCTACAATCTGTCTATGAAGGCATTGGAGTCATGAAACAGCTTGCAAGTGGTGTGGGTGATCTTAAAAAAGTTTTGACAAACATCAAAACAAGAGGCACATGGGGTGAAATTCAACTTGGAACACTCTTGGAGCAAATCTTGACCAAAGAGCAATATTTTGAACAAATCAACATCAATCCAAAAAATGGAGAGAGAGTGGACTTTGTCATACGAATGCCGGGCAAAGATGACGGCGATGAAGTATACTTGCCAATTGACGCGAAGTTTCCACTTGAGGATTATCAACGTTTGGTAGAGGCAAGCGAAAATGGAAGTAAAGAAGATGTCGATATGGCAGTGAAAAACTTGGAAAAGAGGGTGAAGGAAGAGGCAAAGCGCATAAATGAAAAATACATATTTGTTCCAAAAACCACAGATTTTGCTGTTATGTATTTGCCAATAGAAGGGCTTTATGCCGAAGTGCTGAGAATTCCAGGACTTTGCGAAATGCTTCAACAAAACTATAAAATTGTCATCTGTGGTCCGACCACGCTGTCTGCACTCCTAAATAGTTTGCAATTGGGCTTTAAAACATTGTCCATTCAAAAACGTTCCAGTGAGGTTTGGAATCTTTTGAGTGTATTCAAACGAGAGTTTTCCAAGTTTGTCGATCTTTTGGCAAAAACCCAAAAGAAATTGGATGAGGCTTCAAACACTATTGAATTTGCTACCAAAAAGTCGCGTACAATAGAGAAGAAGCTAAAAGATGTCGCCAGCATTGAAGGCGATACAGTGACGCTTAGTATCGACGACGTGCAAGATGATTTAAAAGAGGAGATTGGTGACGATGAGTGATTATAATAGTTGGCTTGGAATAAAAGACAAAAAAATCCAAAAAAAATTGAAAAGTTTAAGTGATGAGCAAAAAATTGAAAATTTCGCCTCACCACTCGCCTTTGGTACTGCCGGGATGCGTGGAAAGATGGTGATGGGAAGTGGTGGAATCAACGAGGTCACTGTAACAAAACTTGCACTGTCCACGGCAAAATATATGCTTGCTCATCAAAAGATCACTTGTGTCGTTTGTTATGATACGAGAAAAAATAGCAAACTTTTTGCTCATATCTATGCAAAAGTACTTTCAAATAACAACATACTAGTCTATCTCTTTAAAAAGTACGCACCAACACCACTTTGCGTGTTTGCAACAAGATTTAAAAAAGCTCAAATTGGTGTAATGATAACAGCAAGCCACAACAAACGAGAATTCAACGGCATTAAAATATATAACAGCATTGGCATTCAAATAGATAATCAAACGCAGCAAGAGATATCTGGGTATTTTAATGAGGCTGATGAAGTTGAGTGCTACAACAATACATACAACTTAAAGCTCAAAAACATTGTTTGGCTTAAGGATGACGTTCTAAAAGCCTTTTTAGATGGCGATACTGACATGACAACAAAACATCTAAAAATTGTTTACACTCCATTAAATGGCACCGGCTACGAAGGTGTTGAAAAGATATTAGCTCAAAATAAATTTAAATTTTTCACACCAAAAAGTCAAAAGCATCCAGATCCAAATTTTTCTACATGTCCTTATCCAAATCCAGAATTCATTGAAGCTTTTAAACAAAGTGTGGATCTAGCAAAAAAAGTAGATGCCGATGTCATCATTGCCACAGATCCTGATGCTGATAGAATTGGTGTCATGATAAAGTCAAAAGATGGCTACAAAAAACTTTCCGGCAATGAACTTGGTTATATCTTTTTAAAATTTTTGTTGGATAACAAAAAACAAGAGGATGGTTTTGTTGTGACTAGTGTTGTTTCAAGTCCTTTGGTCGAAAAAATTTGTAATATGGAAAATATACCACTTTACAAAACACTGACCGGCTTTAAAAGTTTGGGTGAAAAAACCCATGAACTCGTCCTCAGTGGAAAAACTCCACTGTTGGTATTTGAAGAGAGTTGTGGCTACATAGTCCGTCCAAACACATACGACAAAGATGGAATTTATGCAGCATTACTTGTCTGCCAAATAGGAGAGTGGTTAAAAAGTCATGGGAGCGATTTTGAAAAATATCTAAATGACATCTATGAAAAATATGGCTACCTATCTGCACTGGGCGACAGCATAGTGTTTGAGGGTGTGGATAGTTTAAATGTCATGAACAATGTGATAAATTCACTCCGAGCAAATCCAATAAAAAGTGTCGGTGACATCAAAATACAAAGCAAAACTGACTACCTAAAAGACGATACCGGGCTTGACAAACAAAATTTTATCGAGTATCGTGCAGGTAAACTGCAATTCATAATTCGTCCAAGTGGAACAGAACCAAAACTCAAGATTTATTTGTTCTATGAAGACAGCGACAGTGTTAAGGCAGAGCAAAATGCCAATAATATTATGGAAAAATTGAAAGAAATAATAAATGAACGACAAAATTAAGCAAAAGTTAAAATCTTTAACCACAAGTCCGGGTGTGTACGTAATGCACTCGGCAAGTGGTGCAGTGATATATGTTGGAAAGGCTAAAAATCTAAAAAATAGAGTTAGCCAATATTTCAGCAAGTCAATAAAGCCCGTCAAAGTCATGGCAATGGTAAGTAATGTCGATGACTTTGAATACTTTATCACACTTTCTGAGCGAGATGCTTTTGCCTTAGAAAACAATTTGATTAAAAAATACAAGCCTTTTTACAACATACTTTTAAAAGACGACAAGGCCTATCCATACATCAAGGTTACAGTAAAAGACGATTATCCACGAATGGAAGTGGTGCGAAAAGTCAAAAAAGATGGAGCCAAATACTTTGGCCCATACATTTCTTCAATAAGCCCTTACAAACTCATAAAAATTGTAAACATGGCATATCCTCTTCGAACATGCAAGCAAACCATGACTCAAAAACCCAAAAGACCATGTTTAAACTATTCATTGGGTCTTTGCAGTGCGCCATGTGCGCATCTTATATCTTCAAAAGATTACAAAAAGATTGTGCAAAAAGCAATGGACTTTTTGCGTGGTGGTGATAGCGAAATTGAGCAAATTCTTGAAAAAAAGATGCAGGTTGCATCATCGGTTGAAAACTTTGAACGTGCACTTGAAATCAGAGATATGCTAAAAATGGTTCGTGCACTCAAGCAAAGAGTTGTGGCAGATGTTCCAAATGACTATGTGGTTGATGTGATAAGCTACGTCAACAACGGTGTTGTCGGGGCGATTTGTGTCATGACAATTCGACATGGAAAAGTACTTGGAGTTATCACACAAAGTGTTGTTGATGCAAGCCTTAGCGAAAGCGAAACTCTTGAAAGTTTCATAAGTCAATATTATTCAAGACATGAACATCCAAAAGAGATACTGTTAAACATGCCAGTAGATGAGCATTTTGACATTGATTCAAAGATAATTGTACCCAAAAAGGCAGTAAAAAAAAGGCTTGTCAACATGGCAACAATTAATGCCAAGGAATATTTGGAAAAAGTTCAATATAACCAGGACATTGAATATGACAAAACCGTGGGTGCTCTTGAAAAATTAAAGCAAAAATTAAATTTAAAAAATATACCAAATCGCATGGAATGCTATGATATTTCACACATAAGTGGTACAAACCAAGTGGCATCCATGGTGGTGTTCATTGCAGGCAGACCGGCCAAGAAAATGTATAGAAAATTCAAGATAAAAGACATGCCAATTGCAAATGATTTTGAAAGTTTAAAACAGACACTAAATCGAAGATTCAAAGAACTTAAAGGTGAGGACGAAAGTTTTTCGCAGATGCCAGACCTAATGGTAATAGACGGCGGAAAAGGGCAACTTAGTGGTACCTATGAAATCTTGAAACAACACAATCTCGAAAATGAAATTGACATGATTTCACTTGCAAAGCAATTTGAAGAGGTCTACACAGTGGGAAATAGTCAGCCAATAATGCTACTTCGAGGCAGCAGCGAACTTAGGGTACTACAAAGCATTCGTGACGAGGCGCATAGATTTGCAATCACTTTCCACCGTTCACTCAGATCAAAAAATGAGATAAAAAGCCCATTAGACGACATCAAGGGGCTTGGCAAAGTCAAAAAGAAAGCGCTTTTAAACCAATTTTCTTCCATAGATGAAATAAAAAAGGCGAGCGTGGAAGAAATCGCACTCGTAAAAGGCATTGATATGGCTTTGGCAATAAAAATTAAAAATTTCGTGGAAAAACTTTAAAAATCGTAAATAACAACCAAATATTTGTGTTATACTAAAATCATGGAAATAGCAATCGCTGTAGTTTTGCTGGTGGTGGCATTATTTTTGGTGGTCAAAGGTGGAGACGTCTTTGTCTCTTCTTCTGCCGTTCTTGCCAAAAAAGCCCACATACCTCAAATAATCTTTGGTGCAACTTTTATGAGTCTTGCCACCACTTTTTCTGAGCTTTTGATTGGCATAATCTCCAGCATCGACGGTACAACTGACCTTGCAGTCGGCAACGCAGTGGGTTCAGCCCTTTGCAATGTTGGACTTGTTATGGCAATTGGTATGTGTTTCATGCCTTCAAAAATTGGTGGAGGCGGGATGCTCAAACACTATCTTTTGATAGTCGCCACTGTTTTTGTCACAGTGATGGGCTTTTTTGATGAAGTCGCAATCTGGCAAGCTTTTGTGATGATTGCAATTACTTTGACATTTTTTGTTTTCAATTACATTGATGCAAAAAACATGGAAACCAAAAACAAAGGCGACGAAGAGGAAATTCAAAAACCACTTTGGCTTGCCATAATACTATTTTTGTTAGGTGCGGCAGCTATAGGTGGTGGTGCATATTTGCTTGTTGACAAGGTGGAATACCTAAGTGGAGTTATTGGCATAAGCGAACAGTTTGTGGGACTCACCGTTGTAGCAATTGGTACAAGTTTGCCCGAACTTGTGACGGTCATAACCTCACTTAAAAAGAAGACACCTTATCTTGCAATGGGAAACATAGTTGGCTCCAACATTTTAAATCTCACACTCATCTTAGGGGTGTCGCGTCTTGTCGCGTGGAATGATGGCATGCCAATAACAAAGGAAACGGCATACATTTCTCTTCCACTGGTACTGCTGTTTACTCTAATTTTATTGCTCCCAATTCTCATAAAGAAAAAGACATATCGCTGGCAAGGTATTGTACTTTTGGTGCTTTATGTATTGTACATTGTATTCTTAATTTTAAATGCAGTGTTTGGATGGATTTAGAATTACTTTCAAAGGAAAAAAGTATGAAAGAAAAAATTTCAAGTATGGCTATTGTAATAGCCGGAGAAAAAAATGGTAAAGTTTTGCTGTTAAACAGCGAAGGAGAGTGGGTTTTTCAAAGGGTCACGTAGAAAATGGAGAAACTTACCTTGAGACCGCAATACGTGAATTGTATGAAGAGGCAGGGGTAATTGTTGAGCCAAAAGATTGTGTTGGACAGGTGGATGAGTTTTCTTTTTATTTCAAAGGAGAAGATGCGTTAAAGGTTATAAAAGTTTTTGGCTTTAAAATTAAGGAGCCTCAAAATATTGTTCTTAACAAAGAGGAATGTTTTATAGACGGACAATGGATTGATGCTGATAAAGTAGATTCAATGTTGAAACATGATGATGCAAAAAATGCATTTAAAAAATTTATAGAAAAGTTATGATGGCTGTCATAGTCCTGTGTCACTCCGAGTCAAGGGCGAGGAGTCTTTATATAAAACTCGTATGCAAAAACATACGAGTTTTTTTATTAAAATTTTCTCAATTTTGTGTAAATTTTTAAATTTTACGAACAGAAAATACAAGAATACGCAAAACAATCGTAAAAACCACGTAGAATCACTTGACAAACATAGGGGGGGGGCAAAATAGTTATAGGCAAAAAATGTGGGCAAAAACTGCGTTGTCATTGAGTAATGCCACCGTGTCATTCCGAGGAGTAGAACGACGAGGAATCTCTGAGATTTCTCGCTATCGCTCGAAATGATAAAGAATTAGTGAATTTTTATATAAATGTTGTTGACAAACGTGGCAAAGTTTGGTATCCTTTGTAAGGTTTTTTATTAAACTCAAGTCCTAATTTATATTAGGCCAACATTAACAAACAGCAGGTAACAAACTTTCCATAGTTTACCGAATAGTGCTTTTGCACTTTGCATGTTGTGTTAAATTCTTTTAGCATGACAACTGGCAAATATGGGTTTGTTCCGTATTTGCCTTTTTTGTTTATATGTTGAAAATCTTAAAAAAGGAGGAACAAAATGCCTACAATCAATCAGTTAGTTCGTAAAGGTAGAAAGACTTTTGACAAAAAAAGTAAATCCCCACTTCTTGAAAATAGTCCTCAAAAACGTGGTGTTTGCCTTTCTGTTAAAACCACTACACCTAAAAAACCTAACTCAGCTCTTCGTAAGATCGCCAGAGTTAAACTCTCAAATGGTCAAGAAGGCACTTGCTACATTCCAGGCATTGGTCACAACCTTCAAGAGCACAGTGTTGTTCTTGTTCGTGGTGGCAGAGTTAAGGACCTTCCTGGTGTGAGATATCACATAATCCGTGGAAGTCTTGACACAGCCGGTGTTGCAAAACGTATGCAAAGCCGTTCAAAATACGGTGCAAAAAAACCAAAATCTAACTAATCTATAACAAATTTATTAAAAGGAGAATCAAAATGCCAAGAAGAAGTGGAGTGCCAAAAAGAGATGTTTTGCCAGATCCAAAATTCCACAACAAACTTGTTACAAAATTCATTAACCAAGTTATGTATGATGGTAAAAAGGGTATTGCTCAACACATAGTATATGGCGCTTTTGACATAATCAAAGACAAAACAGGTGGCGACCCAATTGATGTTTTCACACAAGCTGTTGAAAATGTAAAACCTGTTTTGGAAACAAAGGGTAGACGTGTTGGTGGTGCAACATACCAAGTTCCTATGGAAATTCGACCAGAGCGCCGTCAAACCCTTGCTATTCGTTGGATTGTTCAGTT
>ERZ1643251.894-NODE-894-length-37458-cov-14.845093_pt1 | contig 37458 bp, 29 predicted proteins | sample MGYA00579261_ERZ1643251 | MGnify/ENA primary metagenome ERZ1643251 (study PRJEB29033, sample SAMEA4952267) | chicken gut metagenome | biome: Broiler Chicken; feature: Gastrointestinal Tract; material: Caecum | place: Ireland | collected 2018 | study: Broiler... | reverse complement strand
TTGGATTGGTTGTTTCTGCTGGACTCTGAGTGGTCAATTTCTCCGGGCTCTAACACCATCTCAACTACTCATTTCCCCTTCCACACTTGAAGGATAAATAACTTCATTATTGATACAATAAAGGTATGATAATCTTACTATTTTTTCACATAATTCATTCTGCATTTTCAATTCTTCTATACGTAAATTCATATAGCGGAGAAAGTGCAAAAAGTAGGCATTATAATTCTCTTCTAAAATTTCAAAAAATGATGTTCTCAATTTTGTCTCAATAAAATATACATCCATGCAGTCATCTTCCATCTCCAGTAGAATATTATGTAATTCAAACAAATCATTAGCCTTAGCTATTATATTACAAAACCGGCTATTTTTAATGTATTTCCCCACCAAACTTTCTTCTATTTTTTCAGCAAGCAATCCCTTTTTTACTTCCTCATAATAAACAAATAGGGATATGTAATTCATTCTTTCATACTCATTAGAATTGTTTTGAGCATTCCCAAACACTTCATCTTCTAAACTTTCAAACATGATGCTAGAGAACTTCTCTAATTTTCGTTTGTTTTCCCCAGATAATCTTGAATAATAATAGTCCATATTTAAATAGAGTCCTTTTGCAATATATCTACAGTATTGATATATATATTGGGGCTGATTAACAATATCGGGAACATTGTCCAACATAATTTTTAAGTTTAAGTAACTTAATATTGACTTGGAAAATAAGATTGGTATTGCATCCAGTATATAGATTGATTCCCCGATATCTTCTTGAGGTTTATACTTCTTGCATAAAAAAGCTTCATTATCAAATTCTTCTTTCAGTGTTTGTTCAACTAATTCATACATTAGAGAATTTTCCCTATGATACGACTTTTCTTTATAGGAACTAAAATAGCTTGTTCCAAAATCAATAATGTGTATTTTTTCATTTCCGTCAATCATAATATTTTTTGAATGGATATCACCATGAATTATTCCTTGCGATTGATAGAAGATAATTGCTTCGAATATCTTCAATAGCATATTTACTTTTTGGCTCACATCTTTTCTTTTCAGCCATTCCTTATATGTTATTCCATTAACAAGTTCCATAGAGCAACAGTAAAGTCCATTTTCTTCCCATGCGTCATATACTGTAACTATTCTAGGATCATTTAATTTTGCAATTTTTTGAACCTCGGCCAAATATTGCTTCACTCTTACTTCATTCTTTCCGTCCCTATTACGTGGAAGCCATATTTTTATTGCCTCATCTCTTCTCGTTATTTTATGTGTTCCTTTTATTACAACACCGTTCGCCCCTGGTTCTCCTAGTGATTCAATATTTTCATATTGTTCAAAACTCGGTTCTATCCATGAATTATTTATATTCAGTTTAATTTTTCCATCTTCACATTTATAATTTGGATTTGACATTCTTTCTTCCTCCGCTATTCAGTTTCAAATAATACTAAAATGAAAACGGGAATTTTTTAGCTAGCAAGACCGGGAACTGATAACCCGGGCGTTCCGCATCGGACAACACTGGTATACGATGTCTTACTTGCAGATTTTTGTCGTCCGGGCTATCTGACAAGCTCTTAGCAAAAATTCTGGAGCTGGATGCAAAAATGAACATACCCATGCACATCCAGACGGTGGATCAGCGCAAAGCCATTAAGACCATATTTAGTTATTTTAGTAACTCCATTTGCCATCTATAAACACATCATAATCATCGTCTTATTCTACGTAAAGAATTTTTTCTCTATCTTTAGCTGCTACAGAGGCTTCGTCAAACAGAGATTCATAAATAGAACTATCATCAGGATTCCACACTCCACTATCTATTGTTCTCGAAAGTTCTTTATACAAGGTGCCTGGTATACTAATAGAATAACTATTATTGTCATATTCCAGATATCCCGATACCCTCCCCTCATACTCATCTGGTTGTAATTCGGTAATTAACTCAGCTATGGGAAGGAAATGGTACAAATACAAAAAATCTAGATCAATGTTTATCTCGACATTTTCACCTTCTGGGTCCTTTTCTATCATCCGAATCTCATTTCCACCTGTTTGGGTCATCACAACCAGACAATTTTCAGGCCGATAGCCATTTATCGATTTTATTGACTTTGCCTGAGTATAACCGCTTTCCATAGCCTTTTTATTATAATCGGTATATCCTTTTGACTCAAAAACTCCATACTTCTTTTCCAATACATTTATCGCTAAAAGATCTGGAGACTTAAATACTTTTTTTCCTTTTATTACGAAAGGACGTTTTTCCGTATCTATTTTTTCGCTAAATAGCTTTACCATAGACAAATGAACCATAAACTCATAATTATATTTTTTCTGTCCCAGGACAGTAATGAGCACCATTCCGATCCAATAGTTAATTGCACCAATCTCGGTACTATCAAGATATGCTCTCCGAGAAGTATCGAAAGAAAGTTTTCCTTTGCTTGATGATTTAACAAATGTCTCAAATAATTTTATCTTAAAAAGAATTTCTTCTCTACGACTTCTTTTCTCATGTTTGGTCAAATACACATCTGGCATTCCAGCAGAGATAATGGCTCCTATCAACTCACTGCCTGTAAAAGTCAATGTCTTTGTAAAATTTCTTTCATGATCACTCTTTGCATGTGGCTCCTCAAACAAATCTACTTTATATGTCTCACTCTTTTTTATCTTCATTATCCTATCCTCACTTCGATCTCTTTTGCTGGCAAAAAGAAAAATGTTTTGTAGTTTCAATATGTAATCACATCTCTATATTTCTGTCTCCTCAATGAAATAATTTTTGCAGCACACCATACATTTTGTTGCATGTACTAATTTTTTGAAAACTTAATCATCAATTAGTCAAAATAAAGGGAATCCGTAGATGTCGTTGTCATTTCAATATCTTCCCCTTCCGTCACAGAATGGGATCCCTGAACACTATAATATTTTCCCCTGGTTATTTCGTAGTCTGCCATGGAAACATGGGCGGTTGATTTATCATAGGTGATCGCTGTCCAATAATTCACATTTCCCCAGCCATTGACTCCATTATCACTCTTGTCCAAATAAATCCTCACATACACTCGGTCACAGGGACGATGGGCAAGTGTTGTTCCGGAGCAGGACGCATATTTCGCGGAACTTCCAGCATCCAGTTTAACGATTGCCCCAAGCAAATGATCTCCCCTTGCAACCGAATACCACGTGTCGCTCACAGACGTCTCACTCTTCTCATAGACGTGATACCCGGCTGGTTCTTTTTCTTCTGCAAACACAGATGTTCCAGATCCCATCATAAGCACTGCCAATCCCAATACAGCTATTTTCAGTTTCAAATTTTATACCTCCTATTTCTTTATCTTTATAATAACGTTCTACAAGTCCAATTATGACATTATGCATTCTGAATCGTGATATTTTCTACAATTTTCTCAAACTCTTCCAGCGGTATCATTCCTGATACGGAATAGTAAGTATTAAAAAGTTCGAATGAAACCGCATAATATGCGGTCCCATTACTGTCTTCGTATTCATAAACCTGTACCTGATAACCACTCGCCTGCATTTCAATCACATCCACAGTCTCTCCATCAATTACCTGTTTTGACGTAGAATCATGCAGTGTTTTGCTGGTATATACTTTAAGTTCATGGTCCTGATAAGAATAACACATAACTGCCTCTCCCAGATCCGCATCAACCCACCAATCCACCAGCTCCATGCCCGGGGGCATGTAAACCAAGCGGGCTGCATAAATGCCCAAAGCACTTTCAATTTCTCCATAAACTTCTGATTCCACAGAAAGACGGGTATCCGAGTCAGCATTATCGAGGCTCGTCTGAGTCCTTCCGCCATCTTCCTCGGTTATGGTTTCTGGCGTATATTCCCTGTCGCCTACAGAGACTATCCCAAGTCCCATGACAAGCAATAAGGCTGCCGCTGTTACCGGTAGAACTCGGGTGTGCAATATTCTGCTTTTTCGACGCCTCCTGCCGGCCTCCCGTATTTCTGCAAACTTCTCAATTGGCATATCAATATCCTTGAGTTCTTCCATCTCCATCAATTGCTTTTCCCGCTCATCTGCCATGGTCATAAGCTCTTCAGTAATTTTGAAATCTAACCAGTCATCCTTTCTTTTCATCTTTTTCCCCCCTTTTGGGCAAAATACTCTTACCTTGATTTTAACTAATTATAATATGCAGATCAATAAAAATGGATAATTATAGCATCCATACAGTTTTAATTTATACGGTAGAATCTTATTGAGGTGAAAACATGGAAAAAACCAATTATGAGAACTTCTTTGCCGAGCGGCTCGCCTACTTGCGGATGCAGAAAGGCGTTTCGGCGAGAGATATGTCGGAGTCCCTGGGCCAAGCCAGCAGTTATATCAACCATATTGAAAACGGTCGCTCTTTTCCGTCCATGAAGGCATTCTTTCATATCTGCGATTACCTGGATGTGACGCCACAAGATTTTTTCGATGTTGAAGACTCCAGTCCGGCAAAGATACAGGAACTTATGAAAGAAGCCAAAGCCTTAAGCCCCAAAACGCTGGATCATTTCCTGGCATTAATGAAAGATTACAATGAATCATAAAAGAGGGTTCCCAAAAGTCAAAACTGACTTGAGGGATACTCTCTTTTTCGTCTTTTAGACGGGAATCCATGGATTGTTTCTTATCTGAGCGTCCGTCAATCTCCTTAGAGCAGCAATCCTTCTCCCATCCTCTTTTTCCTTTTCCACCACCAGCATGCCGGCCCGCTGTAAAGAATACCGATTTTTCATCAGCGCCGCGTCGGTTGTTACCACTACACGTCCTGAGAAAATATCAACATTATCTTCCAACAGTGTCATTAAAAGAGCCAAACCATGCCAGCTGTCAGTAGATACTAAAAAACGGTATCTTTTATCAACTGACTCATATTTTTGCAGGATATAATTTTCATGGCGAAGCAGATCTTTCATTCGTTTCACTTTCTCACGGTTGATCTCCTCTTTCTCACGATATGTAATCTCGGATTTATTGAAATCAAAACAAAAGCACTCCGTCATGATATACCAATGAATGGATCCCAAATCCCGTTCCACCATTATTTCCGGGACATAGACCTCCTTCGTCGACCCATAGATAACTCCCATTTCCCGAGAAAATTTTGCATCCGGTACTTTCATAAAGGCACGGATCGCCACACTGCATGCCTGCATGGATTCCATTGTCCGATCCATCCTCCAGGTATAATAATACCCAGCGTACCTCTCCTCAGACCCAAACCGGGCGCTTACAAGGCGGAATGTATACGGGTTGGCAATAAAAAAATTGATATCATGCTTTGCTGCTGCAGTTCGATTCGAAGCATTTGTCAAAGCATTGTCCGTTCTGTGGGTATAGCAAAGATGGAACAGTACATTCCGTCTTGCTAATTTGGCCAGACGTGATTCAATGGTTTTCACATAACTGTTGGGAAGTGACCATTCATCTGCGTCACTCCATGTCTGCCGATCCGGGAAAATCAGAGGGAGATCCTGGCCGTCCGTCCCAATTTTGTTGCGATAGTACATCAGCCATTCTGCGACCATCCTTGCAGTAGCCACCCGAAAAAGCTGTACGCCTCTTAACAAAAACATATCCGATGGTGTCAATTCCCCATTGTAAGAAATGCGCTCCACATAATCCGGAAGGACCATCTTTTCTGTCACTTTTTTTACTTCTGTAGTTTCATCAACACGGAATATGGTTTGTCCGTATTGTTCTTCTCCATACGATACCATAATGTTCTCCATTCTGCTCTGCTTTATATATCTTTATGGCAGGCGGTCTCCTCTGTATCTCCCGGCGCTTCGGTCTGCCCCTTCTCCGCCTTTTTTCCCATGCCTGTATCCGTTTCATCCGGAGGCACTTCCTTGGCAATCCCTGTAAGACGGACACGGGCAAAACGTGTCTCTACGTTCATTTTCTGGATAAAGCCATAATATTCCTGCCCGATTTTGATATCAGAACCACTAAGACCGGAATCCTTATTCGGATAACACAAGAAATTTAAATCGTCCAATCCATTTAGGGCGCCAAAAAAGCTGTCTGCGCTTCGCCCTCTGGATATGATCTTTACTTTGACATTCATTTTGGGTTTATAGTATCTCTCGAGTATTTTCCATGGATCGATGCCTGCGGCCCGCAGATAATCTCTCCGGTCGCAGAGATACCGGGCTTCTCCCCCCATCTCTCCCCGGGAAATCACGCGAAAGTTGACAAGAGCGCCTATATTCTTATTGATTTGGTCCCGAAACACATCCTCCATGATGTATCCTGACGTCCACTTGCCGCATGGAATAACCCCAACAATCCCCAGCCCATTGATATCTACATAAGCAGCTGTTCCAGGCTGGTAATTCCCATGCGTCCCATACTGTAGCGCAACAATCTGTCCTCTGAGGTAAATCTTTTCTCCTGCTTCCAGCTTCCTGTCAATCTGCTCCTGAACTCTTTTTTTCGCTTCTTCTTTCGCTTTGGAGTATAAATAGACGGTATTGCTTTTTTCATCTATCCTTCTCACATTCAGGGTATAAGGTCTTGCCAATTGTTTTGCAGCATCCTCCCGCCGATAGCGGTCTCCAAGAAACCCTCGTGGATATACCAGGCAGATGTCATCCTTCATAACGCTTAATTTCCCTTTATTGGATGAGGTGAACATCACCTGGATCTCTTCTCCACTTTTCAACAGCTCTTTGTAGTAGTCCAACCGGGTATCGTCCTGTTGGTTTTTTCTTTCTCCAATCTCTATGTAGCTGGGCTCATATCCTCCCAGATCCAAACTTGTCAATATGCCACTTCCATTTGTATCATCGAAATCATAATTATTACCCATTATTGTGTTCGCGGCGCCGCCGCGCTCCTTTCTCTCATTTTTCCTTATTTAAATTCCAGACCCATAAATATGGGAAACCCGTCATCGTCTCGCGTTTTCACATCACAATAGATAGCCCTCTGAATTAATCAGATTTGAAGAAACATATACAAATATATTCCAATCGCTTCCTTATTAATATAGGAATATTCCGTTTAAAATTCCGATCCCAAACACAAATACGATCATTGCAATTGGGATGCCGATCATAAACGCAAACAGCCCCAGCCGCCTCAGCCTTTTATTCTTTGATGCCAGAAGGAACATCATAAGCCCGACCGTAAAGGAACTAAGGCACAGGAAGGGCGCGACAGACCTGACAGACAAATAAATTCGGTACAATCCTCCAAACAAGATGTTGCTGGCACGATCAAATGCATTATCCCCTTCAACCATCTCCGGCTCATCTTCCAAAACCCGGTTCATCGTATCCTGGTATAATTCATCAAGCCTGCTTCCGGACTCATCTGCCCTTTCCTGGACAGTATCTTTCTCGCGAATATAAAAACTGTCTGTTGGGCTGTTTTCGGGTACGTCTCCGCCGCACCCCGTTAAAGCAATCAGGATTACTGCAATGCCTATTATCCTGGTTCCAAACCATTCATTCTTTTTCATCATTCTCTCCATCTTCCAGTGCACCATATACCGCCTGAATGGCAAGCAGCTCTTCTTCCGGACTCATGCCCTGAAATCTGCTTTCATCAATTTGATATTTCTCTACATAGGCATCTATCATATCCAATATATCCCAGGTATCCTGAGAGATGCAGTCACCCTCCAGCTCACCATCCGGATGCTCTTCTAAGATAAACACCTCCTCCAGATCGTAGCTCGTGCCATATAACTCCTCATATTTATTACGGATTCTAATCTGCTTGAGCATATCATCCAGGGTAATTTCTATCCCGTATTCATTCTTGAAGTGTTCCACTTCCGCCAAGGCTTCTTTTACCATAGGATTTTCTGCTTCAATCTCTTCCTCTGTGTTGTTCATACTCTCCTCCAATGCTTCCTTTTTGCTGTTGATCACATGAACCAAAAAAGTAATGAGGAGGAGCAGTGCCAAACCAAGACTCACACAGCCGGCCAGCAGAAACCCTCTTGCCTTTCTCACAAACATTCCTCCTTCCTGTTTAATAAGGTCTACAAACACATACCATCGAGGAAGTCGAAAACCGGTCATATACGACCCCGTACGCTGCACCTTTCGCGTGTACTTTTTTCCCATCTCCGGCATAAATTGCCACATGACTGATATTCCGGTACCGGTTGTTATATTTCCCATTTGATTTGTAGGCATAAAACACAATGTCACCTTGCCGGATATCAGCTGGATCAATCATTTTTCCGGAATCTACCATACCCCTGCAGATCTCGGCCGCAGTACTGCCTCTGCAATAGCTGCTCAAATCAATCCCTACTTCTCCAAGCACTCTCCATACAAAGGAAGAGCAATCGTATACCCCTTCCTCCCAGCGATGGTTCTGGTCATATTCGCAACCGACTTTTTCCAACGCTGCCATGGTAATGATTCCGCCGAGGCCTTCATCAAACTCCACGCCGTCATAATCGATCTGTCCCTGGCCTGTATTCACAAGCTTTGAGCTGACAGGGATATCGTCTACGGATATTCCGTCACCCAGTATGTAATCTGCAAGCTCAATTTCCCGAAGTATCACGCCTGGCTTCGATGTCCCATCTGCATTTAAACCAGCCTCATTTTCATAGGCACGGTAATTTTCCAGGTTCCGCGCAATGGTTCCCCCGCCTGGTACCAGCGAAATCAAATCACAGGTATAACCAAACACATAATTGTATGTAAACCGGCGCATATTCAGATCGTATAAAGGCATATAGGATGCTTCGATCAGATGGGTAAGCCTCACTGGTTCCTTTTCCTGCCCCTCCGACGACGGCGCATCAATGGTGTAATACATGGTGCTGTATCCGCTGGAGGCGGACCTAAGAACACTGTGGGGCACATAATACTCCCATTCACCTTCTTCGGTATCCGGATCTCCATAAAGGAACGGGGTATGTACCATTTTTTGACATTCTTCCATGGTATAAGTTGATTGCTCTGACCTGGCAAGGTCATAGAGATAGTCATACTTCATGGAGACAGCCTGGATCGCCTCATCAATCCGTTCATAATTTGGCCCGAAATGCTTTATCTGCTCGCCCTCGTCAGTCTCCACTGCAAACCATTCATAGGATTCATTGGAAATATCCGCCACACACATGGCATATACGATCTGCCAATCAATCTGGTATTTCTCAATTTCCGCTGAATTGACCAAAACGTCCCGATACACCAGCTCCGTTGTCGTTTCATAGTGACCGCCGGCTTCCGGATTGGCGGCGTACACATCATCCTCCACCCACTTTTGGTAAGTATGCCTTGCCTGAATCTGAATTGTTCTGCTGACCTGCTGTTCATTCTTATCCTTCACGGATTTCAGCAGATGCAGGAACTCATCTTTCGTAAACATAAGGTATTTATAGAAACTCCGATCCAGCTGATCCGTCTCCACCAAACGAATGATTTCGTCAATGGCAAGCCCATTGATCTCCTCGGCATGCTGTGCCATGGTCCGCGTGTCGCTGCTCCCAAACAAGGCATCTGCAAAACTGCCAAAAACCGTAAACGCCTGCAGGGTTCCGGCTGCGATCATGCTGACAATAAATATAATCAAGAAAAAAGGCGCACACGCTGCAAGAATTCTAATTGCAAGTTTCCCAGCTTTTCTTTTGTATTTTGCCTTCAGCTTCCCCATCTGCTTTCGGAAGAACTGGTTCTCCATATCCTTGCCTCCGATATTCCTGTATTCCACACCATCACTTTGGGAATTCTCCTTCCCAATGATCTGGCAGGTATGCTTCGATCTGAACCTCATTCATATCCATCAGCGAACTCCTATATTCCGTCACTGCCTTTTGCACGATTTTTCGCTTCACATTCTCCGAAAGATTCACATACTCGGCGCCGGCACATTTCTCCAGGATCTGTATTTCCTTTTCCTGCATCCCGCTCACCACCATCGAGGGGAACTCTTTCCGGAGCTGCGGAAGCATACGCTCATAATCAGCCGCGCCTTGGATGTTATACTTCGCAAGTAATTTCCCCACCTGCGCCTTCTTTATATTCTGCTGAACCAGCTCTTTTGTGAATGCTTCTTCATATAGCTTGCCATCCAACGCGCTGTCCAAATTCACCAGGATCCGCCTGGCAATTTCCTGCTGCTCATTGGCAGAATTCCCATGCAAGTCAGAGGAAACGCGGATGTTTAAAGGCGTCGGCTGCTTTTTCCGGTTCGCCAGTTCCACAACCTTCCCCGCTGCGTTTGCAGCTCCATGGCCAAGTCCAACCGTCGCGGCGCCGAGCTCTCCGCCAGCCATGGATCCCAACACCATACCGGAAGGGCCAAACCAGAAACCCGCCACTGCGCCTGCCGTGGCGCCCGCTGCCCGGCCGGCTCCTTTGGTCCAGGCTTGTCTTTTTGTTTTTAAGGCCCGCTCGCGCAGAAGATCCGCCCGTTTCTCCCTGGATATATCGGCAAACTGCGGTTCATCAAAATTGTCAATATTGGCATATCTGTCCATGATCGCCTGACGCTTCTTTTCATATTCATTTGACACAACGCCGTTTTGCCCCTTTGCTGGCCGTCCGGGCGCCGTCATACGATCCGCCCTTTGTTTTCCGCTGATCAGCTGATCCAGACGGGCGCTTTGCAAACCGGCATCTGCAGCTTCTGCAGTAAGGTTCAGAATCCTTTGTTTCTTCTCCCCGATTTTAATTCTGTCCTGCTCGTTAGACGGATCCATCTTCGCCACTTCCGCATTTATGACCGCGATTTCGCTTTGCGCCCTGGCACGGCGAACCTGCTGCTCACCCTTCGCCTTCTGGAGATCTTCCAAGCTGTATGTGTTCCTGGCCGGATTCATTTCAGACAGCTTCTCTTCTATCCGCGCGTCTTCCACCGTCAGGTCTGCCAATCGCTGGCGTGCCTCTGTGACGCGGGAGCTGCTGTCCTGCAATTTATTCTTCCATTCTCTTCTTGCTGCAGGATTTACATGTTTTCCACTGGCTTCCTTTTGATCCATCGCCAGAAGTTTTTCGTTGCAGTCATCCATATCAGCCTGGGCTTTTTCCAACTTTGCCTGGGCTTTCAGGCGTTCATTTAAGTTATAGGCCTGCCGGTCATAAAGTGTCTGCTCCTGTTTCCTGAGTGCTGATGTTACCGCCTTTTCTCTTCCGGTACAGCTGCCGATCCGGTTATCTATATCCCGCAGGTCATCCTCCGTTTTCTGAATCTGGTTTCCAAGCTCTTGGTACTGATCGTCATTACCGCTAAATTGATCCTGTTCCGCTTTCAATGCATTGCGTTTCCTTACAAGAGCCTGACGTTCTTCTAATAATCTTTCTTTTTCATCACCTATTTGATTTAATTCCTTCTGTAGATTAACCGGTTCTTCCGAGAGGTCTTCCTCCTCCAGCTTCTTCTGGATCCGCGCCTTCATGCCAAGCAGCTGGTCACATTGCATCTCATTTTTATCCATCTGCTTGGACAGATTATTAAGCTGCCGCGCCCGGTCGTCCTCTGACAAGGTGGGATCATTTGAAATTTCCTCATATTCTGCCTGCAGCCTTTCTTTCTGTTCTTTAGCCTGAGAAAGCTGCTCTTCGACAGATTTTAAAGAGGGCAGGTCTTCTGCATCCATATGTGCCTGCATGTTTTCCGCATAACTCTGTTCAAGCCCCAATGCCGACCCGTCATCATAATTTGCAAAATCCTCCGCCCGTTTGGCTTCTCTTTTCCCATTCTCTTCACCATAACCATCGCCATCTGACAGGCCATGTCTTCCTTCTGGCTGCGTTTCCGGGTACTGCATACCCGTATCAAAGTTCCGGGCCGCTGCATATGCTTCTGCCTCTGCATCCACACGCTCTTGATTGGCGCGGATCGCTTCCTCCGTATCCAGCTGGGCCAGATCGTCCTCCATATCTGCCTTCTGCTCATCTGCCTTTGCATTTTTTCTGGCTTCCTTCCATTCGCCAACCGCATTCTTTGCTCCATGCAGTGCATGCATTGCCAGGAACGCGGATAGGCCGGTCCCCGCTCGTTCCATGGGATTTACCCGTATCCCCAAAATATACCGTGCCATCTCCCGGGCGGTTAAAATGCCCCAGCAGATGATGACCTGCAGGACCGTAAGGATAAAACTTTCTGTGATCCCCATGCGATCTGCATAGACACCTATATACACAGGAATCATTAGCAAAGTGGCATCTATGACCGGGATAATCGCGTAGGAGACCATTTCCCACACCCAGCTGGATAAAACCTGCCGGTCAAAATAACTTTTCATTACGACAAAAGGAAATAAAATAAAGCTGACCACCATGGAAAGGGCGATCATCACATAATTGGCCAGAAAATACACATTCAAGACAACTGCAGCGGCATACATAAATGCGTTTACAATCCCATCCGCTGCCACGTCCCTCAAAACACCGATAATACTTGTGCTGGAGGTCCCGAACAGAGCGCGTGACCCCTCCGAAGCCACCAGATAAAGGACGTTGTCTCGCAGAAACAACCCAACATCCACAAAGTACGGCATTAACACCAATAGCAGAATTGTGATCAGGAGTGACGAAAATGCTTCTTTCAAACTGCCCATTGCAAACTGCCCCCGCCTCCAGGAGCTCTCCGCAACTTTTGCCATAAAAATGACCATGCAGCCCAACAGCATCACACCCCGCAAAACATTGTAGATTGCCGCTGAGATAATTCCGTAAAAATTCCCATTTTCAAGGCCAAATGTGAAATAGCTGGACGGTGATACCAGGCGCCCATAAATAATATTGTCCAGGGAAGCCCCCAAAGCATCCAGGATATGAAAAAGAGCATCCCCGATGGCAATGGGCAAAGCGGTAATAATTCCGGTGATCATAGACATGATCCAGTTGGATCCCTCATCCTCTATTCCATCCCCGGCCTCTTCGTCCACATCCTCATCGATACCGCCATCAATCTCACCTTCATATATTCCGCTGCCGTCGCGGTCTACCCATGATGCTTCCACGCAAATGGATGTGCTGGCCGTGAAGAATACAAAAACCAGCAGAAGCAGAAGCAGGCGGGAAAGCTTATTCCTGATGCGTTTTCGCATACTCTCGGTCCCTCCTCTTTCTGATGTGCTCCAGGATGACGGCCGGATTGGTCTCCACAATTTCCAATTCAGAGTTTTTCAGGTAATCAACCTGCACAAAGGTTACCCGGTCGTTCACGATCATGCATACCTGCCCCTTTTCAGCAGCCGTACCGTCCTCCCTCTCTTTTCCTCCCAAAGACAACATCCGATCCATCTGGGCAGGCGTAAGATTTGTCGCCTTCTCCAGGAACTCTTTATCCTGTTTTGCCTGCCGGAAAAGGAAAATGACCGGGCTTTGCTTTACGATTGCTTCCGTTTCCTCATACTGCTTAAAATCTGCCAGCGCCTGCGTGGATACAATGGAGGCAATATACCGTTTCCTGGCAGACCGGTATAAATCTGCCAAAAAGACCCTTAACTCCTTATACGGAAACATGCGGTGCACTTCATCGATCAGAATCGCCCTTTTCTGGATCCGCTTTGGGTTCGACGAATTTTTCTTGATGATGTTTTCATTAATCCAGTTGGCAGCAATCACCATGGCAATAGGCCGATCCACATTTGGGATCTGGGAAATGTCAATATTGATGGCTGGGGTGTCCATATCAGCTTTAATCGTCGATTGACCGTCAAAGTAAGACCTTACCCCCTTCACCACCACAACCGGATGGAGCGCTCCACCTGCGTCCTTATACAGCTTCCGGCCGTCCGCATCCGGTACTATTTCTTCGTACTGCTCCCTCGAAAGGATCTGTACTTTCCCGGGGATATAGTAAAGTTCCTTCACATAGCTTTCCAACCCATCCACAATCAACGAATAGGCCCTCCCGTGATTCTTGTTCCGGTTATCCCGCTGCCGTTTTAGGATTTCTATATAAAACTCCGTGATCGTGGGAAGCGGTTTTTTGACCATCCCATAACCCCGCGCCGCCGCATACAGACTGTCCGGATCATTTTCCACTATCCCGCGAATCTCATACAAATGCTGCAGGGTCTTTTCAATAATCGACGCCATGGCAATTTCATCTTCAAAAGAAGGCTCTGTTTTTCCGAATTTGATCATGGCAAGCAGGATTCCTTTTAATATGGAAATCTTGTCCATCAGATGGAGCACCTGCTCTTCCTTGCCGGATGTTTCATCGTATTCATATTCCGAATCCACCTCAAACAGATTGAGCACTACGTCGCTTTTTACCTGTACCTGGTAATTGACGCCGCCCAACCGGTCCGTGAGAATGCTGTACTCCCCTCGTTTCCCTTTGGGTTCTGTGTCAATACAGCAATATTTAAGCCCAAAGTCCGCAGATCTGGACAAAATTTCCTTGATTGTCGCAGATTTCCCGGTTCCAGTCCTGCCGGCAAAGATTACATTATGGGCGTCCAGAGATTGGTCATAGAAGTCAATCGTGATGGGACGTCCCGTCGAGAGATCCCTCCCGAGGTAAACACCCTGCCTGTGGTAAAAGGTGCTGCGGGTATGGTTAAAAATCGTCGCCAAGGAATAGGAATCCATCTGATGCACTTTTACGGCGCTTGTACTGACAGGCCCCCATTTGCTGCGGAATAATTTATTAAGCGGGAAAGCCGATTTATATGCTTCCGGTTCCACCCCGTAAGCCGACACAACCGCCATGTTCCTAGATAATGCCTTGTTATGGAAATCAGATCCCATGCGTTCCATGTCCTCGTGGGATTTTGCAAATGCCGTAAACAAAAACGACACGTTAAATAAGGAATTCCGGCCACTTTCCAGGTCTCTTGCCCAGCCTTCCGTGTCCTGCATTTTTTGGGAAATCTTCCTGACGCGGTTCCGGTCAGACGCTTTTTGCGCGGACGCAAGCTCTGTATCAAGGTCCCATACCTGCTTATCCATCAGGCGGACCGCTTTTTCCGGGGGAATCGGTTCGATCCTGGTATTCGACGTAATAAACGGATAATTATAGAGCGCGGAGAATGTAGAAGCAAAATTCGCATCCCGCGGCATTTTGTCGATATAATAAGATCTGACATATACCTCACGCCCCGCGTCCACAAGTTTCAGATAACCGTAGTTGTTCGGATCAAGCGCATCCGGCGCAATGAGTTCTTTAAGGCTCTTTCTCTCCGCATAAAAAATTGGATTCTGATTCATATACGAATACCGGATTCCCGCCATTTTCTCTGCCTGCGTTTTCTGCCCATCCGTTCCTCTTTGTCTCCTATGTTTCTCCTTTTTCCCCTGAACTGGCTCCTGGTTTTTCATCTCCTGTTCTCTTAAGAAGCCATCTCTTTTATCACACAGCATCTTCAGTTTGCTTTTCTGCCTGGCAATCTTCCTTTCCAAAGATTTAAGATTCATTTGCATGTACCTCCCTATCATCCGCAGCCAGACCTTCTGCAAACGCTTCCGCTATGCGCTCTCTTAGTGCTACGCCTTCTTCCAACATGGTGTCTTTATACGCTGTCTCCTGTTTCCGGTTTAAATCGTATGACGATACGAATTCATCAAAGAATCCGGAGTTCATGACATCCGCCATTTTAAATTCCGAGGAACTCAACGGATGGGTATGTTGATAGAACATCTCAATTAGTTCCTCCGTTGAACATCGGTATGCGCTGACATTGCATCCTGCCAAAATACTGATTTTGTTGTTGCAGATATTGCTGAGCGTCTCGATCGCCTTTTCATGAATTTCTTCCTCGCTTAGCTCGATACTGTAATCGTTTGGATTAAATTCCCACTCTACCAGATATGCCTCTTCCACAGACGGATGAATGGTCACCTCAGAGAAAACGTATTCCATGAAATCCATCTGCTCCTTCATATGCAGCCTGCGCCATTCCAAATTTTGAATCTGCTTCTGCAGCGCCTCTAATTCCGTTTGTATGGATTCTTCCTGGATCAGGTCAATCCCTCTTATCTCGTTTAAATGGGACAACATATCCTTTCGGTCTTCATTTTTATGAAACAGCTCCCGCTCCAGTTCCTCATATCGGGCAGTGTACATACTTTTCGTTGCATCCATCGACATCGGCACGGAATATTGCCGGTATGTGATAGGGCTGTCTATGGTATTGATGAAAGACAGATAGCCCTGCAGCGTAGATGCGATTTGCGTAGATGATGCTGAGCGCAGGTCAAAACCATTGCATTTAATGGCCGCGATGAAGCGCCTGTGGTGGTCTGTTACCACCATATCATCTACAATGTCCTCAAAATCCAGATAGTCCTTCGCATCCTTCCGATTCAGACTTTGGAAGTACATGTCTTCTTCTTTCCGGTTCCGTTTCTGCTGGATGCTTGCCATGTACATAGCAAAAAAGCCTACGGCCAGAAGCATCAGCACGACCAGAATAAGAATCACTACCTGGTATGCCTGGTTAATCAAGTAGATCATGGGCGACCTCCTCTTCATATTGCAGTTGTGCATATCCCTTTATATATAAACAGCGCGAATGCTTCCGGATCCACTTCCTTGCTAAAATCCGGTCATAGGTAACACCGCCGCCATCTTTCCATCGCTCACGCGGCTTTGGGATCATGGTCGATCCCACAATCAAGGCTTCTACCAATACCCATATGACCACTGCCGGCAGCATCAAACCAAAATAACTGCATATTTTCATCACCAAAAAACCGGGAATTGCAACAAGCAGTAAAACAATCAGGGATTTGAGCGGAATAAAACGGAAATACCGGATTTCATCGCTGAAGCCCTGGGGAATCTCAAACCTTGTCCTCATTTGCTTTATGTACACGCCCCTTTCTACGGACGTTCACTCCTTTCTCCTAAATATTCCATTACATATTTCCGACAAAACTGGCCACAACCCGGTAAATCATGGAAATAGCTGTCGTGGAGCCAAATAGACTTATGCCGACCAACAGTTTTGTCCCAATTTCCGAAAGTGCATCCGCGCGCTTGGATGGCGGCGCGCTTGCGATCTTGATCCCGGCCAGCACAATCGTTACCACAAGCCCAATCATGCCTATCGCCGAGAGCAGCTGAAAAGCTGAGGCCACGGTTCCCCTTATATTGGAATCCGTGCTCAGGCTGTTTATTCCAAACTGCAGGTAAGAAAAAGGATCCATATTCACTATAGGTTCCCCCCAATGCTTCTCATCAGCCCGATCAACGCAAAAGATCCGAATACGATGCTGCCGCCGACGATCAGCCAAAGCAGCTGTTCCAGGGCTTCTGCTCTTTTACCCGCACCGGCCGCTGCCAGTTTCAGGCCAACATAAACGGCAATGCAGACCAATCCGACTACACCGATAGCCATCATCAGTTTATATAGGGAGGCGCCCGTCTTCTGTACCGTATCCGTCAGCTCGGAAAACGTGCCATTCCCCTCACCCCGGATCCATTCCAAATCGCTCGTATCTGAAGAGCCGGCAGCAAAAGCTGTTGGAGTAAATAGGACCATCGGGGCAATTGCTGCTATGGCATATGTTACTTTTTTCATCAGTTGGTTCCATTTTTCTTTCATTGTGTTTTCCTCCTACTGTCATATAAAATTATATTTATGGAAAAGAAGCCGGCATATCGGAACGGCCTCTACTCCCATCGAATACCGCCTCGGTATTATCCATTATGTCAGCGTATAGTTCGTTTTGGGCATTCATAGCACCACCATTCCCAGATAAAGTTATGAATAACCAAAAAGGGCATCTGCCCACGCATAAGAATTTCCCTCTATATGCGTGAGCATTGCACATCACTCGTTTCCTTTTCCCTTTTCCTCTTTTTGGGCTGCTTCGTCCGTAACCTCTTTGTTGACTCTAGCAAGCGCTGAACGATATTTCACTTTACCGGTCTCGCCTTCAAAATAGATTACTTTTGCCTTTCTTTCTTCTGTCCCGGAATTTATGCCGTAATAACGAATCGTATCGCCAAGATTAGAGAGAACGGCTTTAAAGACCTCTACTCCCAAATATGCGTTTTCCATACTATCCACATGCTTGGTCTGAACCACGCAGGCCTTATTTTCGCCATTTGGCGACATCAGAAGCAGCGCTCCATCTTCTGCTGTCTCTATCTGGAAATAGGTAGCTTTCTCAAGTCCTACTGTGGCAACCTCCACGCCAAGCAGGATATCTTTCCGGTGGAATTCCCCGGAGTATTCTTTTTCCTCGCAGTCTAAGATCTTTATCGCCGCATTGCTGATATGCAGTACCAGCTTACGGCTTGCATAAATCTGCCCATCGCTGTCGCTGATTGTGACATATTTATCCGTCAGACCGACCTGCACCATATTGCCTGTCAAATTGGCCGCCACTGCTCTCACAAAGCTGTCATTTACCGCATGCCACTGGCCAGCCGAAGGCATGTTCACGGATTTTTCGACATCAATAACGGCTTTTCCCATATAAAAATTATTATAGGAACACACCGAAAACTGATTATCCTGTGCCATGAAGAACATCGCCCGCATTTCACTGCTTGCCTTCACCGCCGCATACCCGCCGCACCGGACAATTTTGGCAAATTCCGCCGTTTCCAAAGCCACAAAGGTTGCCCCTTTTGCTTCGCTTGGCGGGACATCAAACATTTTGTCACTTTCATTGAGCGGCACCCGGACTCTGGAGGTGCCATTTTCAGTCGCAAGCTCCAGAAAGCTTTCCTTAATACTGATTACCATCAGCTCGGTCACTTTCGAAAGTGTCATGGCAGCATCGCGCAGGCTCTTAGCCGGATAAACAAGCTGCTGCTCTTGAAAGCCTTCCGCTTTAATCGGAAATGCACATCTTCCAAGGCATTCCCCGTCTGAAGATGCAAGGACAGCGCCTTGAACCGTTTCGTCTCCCTGCTTGAGGGCAGGATTGATAAGCAGTACATATCCCTTGCCATTTCCAATACTCGCCGCGCCTAAAGCCTTAATAAACGTTGAAGTCTGTACTTTGATTCTTTTTCCCATCATTCTCTCCTCTACGATCCCTTCCCGGGGATCCTCCTCTTCTCTTGCCGTTTATGTTCCCGTTTTGCAGCAGGCCAAATATGACCCATGGAACTAAATCAACGGCTCAAACAACAGTTCCGTTTTCCCAGTTTTTTTCACTTTTCTCTTCGGTTTCATCAAGGTATCTGAAGAGTCACTGCCAAATAAGGAGAAACCCAAAAGCTGGTTTAAGTCACCGATTCCTCCGCCATCCTCTTCTGTTCCTCCCAGAAGGTCTGTAAACATATTGGCAAACAGGTTTTCATTTCCCGTGAACAGATCCGGCTTCTCTTTTGCAATTGCGATAATTTCTGACAGCAGTTTCATCCTTTTGCACTGTCCGAATGTCCCGTCTTCCTTGCTGTCCGCAATAACATCAAACATTTCCTTTAGCCGATCTCCAGACGTAGCATCCATCTCATTCATGATCTGCGCGATACGGACCTGCGTGTCCACGCCTTTTGCCATCGCTGCAAGGCCATCTGCTGAAAAGCGCCCTTGGATCGCTGATGCCGCACTCTTTTTCTCACCCAGCACCTGAAGAATTGCCTGCTGGACCGTACCTGCATAGGCAAAATAATAAGTCCGGCACTCTTCTTTCTGGTTCAAGCGCCAGCTTCTTCCTGCCGCCTGCCACGTGACAAACAGCGAGTATCCGCACTGGTAAAACATCAACGTCGGATAATTATAGGGTTTCCCTTTATATTCCCAGCAGAAGTCCAGGCCGGTCTCGCAAAGCCTGGGATTACAGAGCATGATTTTCATTCCTTCTTCCGCTTTCTCCTGCATCCATGCTTCCCTTTTGGCGGCCGAAGGAAAGGAAGCCTTCATAATGACCACTTCTCTTTGCTGCAGCCCGCACTTGGATAGGATCAGTTCCCGGAGCCTTGGAAGGACGTTTGTTTCATCAGAATTCGTATACTCCGCATAGACAATGCAGTTCCTCCCTTCTGACAGTTCCTGTTTTATTGTCTTACAAAGGGCGGTCTCCTTTTCCAGAAGTTCCCGGTTCTCACCGGTAAATACGCTGGCATAGTTTCCCGGCTCCACAACAATACTTCCATCCCTGGGGTCCAGGATCGGGCTGACTCCATACGGCTTATCAAGATAACTCATACTAAACTGATGCCGTACAGAAGAAAGATTTACTAACGCTCTCCGTTCATAATCCTTTATTGTTGCAATCGCTGAGCGGTATTGTCTCTGCACTTCTTCCTCCGCGCTGCCTGGCTTCGGATTTACCAGAATGATTTTTTCGTAATGCGGCGGCATATTCGCCGACATGTCTTCAATATCCAAAAAGACGGCAACGTCCAGCAAAAACTCTGAAAATATGATCGGTGAAATTCCCGGAAGGGTGCGTATATTTGAGAGCTGGCGCCCTCGGCTGAAGGTATTTCTGCGAATATCCTGAACTGGCGAGAAATCCTGTTCCACACACCCGTATTCCTTTGAAAACCGGAGAATATCTCCATATTGATAACCGTGCCTGACCATTTTCTCCGGGAACATCCGGTACATCAGATAAAAAAGATCCGATGCCATCCCGCCCGTCAAAGAGCCGGTTAAAGCGAGCACATAGCGGCTGCTCTTTTTTATCGCATGAAATGCACTTCCCTGTGCCGTGGATCCGCCTTTTGCTTTATGGATCTCATCTGCGATAAATACATCAAAATATCCTTTCATATATTTTTTGATGAACTGGGCCGGCGAATATTTCCGGCATCCGCCCTCGGCTTCTATCTCATTTATCGGAGCCCCCCATATCCTACGTGCCTCGCTCTGTTTCCCCTGCAGAATCCAATAAGTTTTTTTCCCTTTCCGGGCCTGGTTTGCCCAAAAAGTCTGACGGATCCATACAGGCTTTTTCGAAGCTTTTCCGAATTCCGTATTAATATTTCTTACGAACGGCGTCCACAAAGGCTCCTCACAGTATAAACAGTTCGTATTCTGGTTGGTCTCATAGACAAAATCTGTCCATTGCAGTGGATCCGAGCTGGTATCCTCCGGATCTTCCAGGGCCTCAATATCAAACCGCATATTCTTCTTATAAAGCAATCGGTTGCAGTTCGGACAGATCATCCCTTTTCGCAGATAACGGGTTTTCCGGATTGTAATATCCCTGCTTCCACAAAATGGACATTCCTCGGTTTTCCGGGGAATCGTCGCGCTGCAGTTATTGCAGTAAAATAACTCCACTTTCCGGATCCCTTCCTTTTTAGGCGTCGGGATCATTTGGTAGGAAAGCTTCGCAAAATCCTTGGATATGATATAAAATTCTTTTCCAAACCTCCGCTCTTTTCCTGCCTCCCTCAAAGCGACCAGCTGTTTAAAATCGTTGATAATCACCGGTTTTGCATAGGGGATATCCGCCAATATGCTTTTCTTCCATTTTTCCACCAGCTGGCCCGGGCACATGACCACATGGCGGTAGTGAATGACTCCGTCCCCTGCGTATGCATCTGCCAGCGTCTTATCCGGATGCGCTTCCAGCCACCGGCGCACATACAGCATCTCTGCTTCCGCAGACGCCTGCAGCGTTTTTCCGGATCCCATGCCCATGATAAAAAACACGCTGCCTCTTTTTCTCTTTCGGAAATACTCATAGACCCCATTGATCATCGCCGCCTGCTGTGGGTACGGCCGGGTCTTTGAAAGCGCTATGCTGTCAATTTCCCCATTTAAGCCGGCTACCGGATGCAGCTGCCATTCCAGGTTTTTCACGATGGACGGGCCGTAATTCTTAAAATAGTCGTCCATGTTGTTTAAAAGTAATGGCTTTTGTTCCGCTTCGGCGATCCGGATCCGTTTTTTTCTTAGAAGGTCGGATATAATCCCCTTTAACTTCTCTTCGGTTATTAGGGAGGTATAGAATTTCAGATCCTGAAGACGGACCTTTTCTTCCCCATCTATCCGGATCCAATGTTCCGTGTTCCCATACATCCGGTTATTCACAGTGACATACAGGATACCGTGTCTAAAAAGCGCATCCTTGATCTCGTGCATCCATTCACGCAGCAAAGGCAGATCCTGGGTCTGCATCAGGAAGTTATAAAGATCCTCCTCCATCCTTTCCTCAGTTGTGATCAGATATTTGTCCTTCACACCCTTTGCAAGTGCGATTCCATGCGTAAACTTTTCTTTCCCTCTGACAATCTGTGAATAAATCACATCAAAAAGTGAGTCGTTTACATATCCCCGTCCCTGAAAGGATACTTTTCCCTCCAGTACCAAGGCTGCTCCGAGCGCGCGCACGGCCTGTGCACTTCTGTCAAAAAAACTGACGAATATCGGCTCATTCTGTGCCCCGATGACGAGGGCATCGCAATAGCATTCAAGGACGCCTGCTGATATTGTCCTCACGCATTTCTCTCCTTTCTCTGAAAGCCGGATTCAATATCCGTGCTCCCTACTCAAAGCTGGGTAATCTTTCCGGAATTCTCGACGATATTGAGCCGTATCTCCGTATAAGATGTCGCAACGATCTTCGTGACCTTATTCTGCTCATCATAGACCGGTTCCTCTTTCTCAACCCGTTTTGCAACGCCCCTTTGCAGATGGAGCGTCCCCTCTTTTTCATTCCCGGCATATCCCTGACCACCGCCTGTAACTGCCAATAAATAGCTGATTTCTTTGGAAACCGGCACAATTGGCTGGTTCAGGTCGCATCCTGTGTAAGGTTTCTGGAACATTCGGGAGGTGATTTCCGAAAACAGCGGACTATTCTCCAGCTGCTCTTGTGCATCTTCCGCATGGAACTCCAGGGTAGTAAAATACTCCAGATCCCTGTCCTTGGATTCCGGTATGACCAGCCTTTCAGGCACCTCATCCGGTTCAGGAAGATAAGGATAGGTCTCCAGGTCTTGGATCCGCGCTAAAAATTCTTCAAATGTGCTTCTGAGATAGCCGAGCCCTGCCGGTTTTTTCCGGAGCACAACGCAGATTTGATGGAACTTTTCATACTCCCGGTCATCGAAACGGTAATACCGTTCCACCACATACCTGGACATCACCAACCGCAGAAACTTCTCTTCCCGGAATACGCCAAAAGGGATCACAAAAGCCAGATATCCTCCACTCCTGATGTAGGGCGACAGGCGCTCTAAGAACAATGCTTCAAGCCTTTTTTTCTCATTCTGCGATTCCCCGTATGGTGGATTTGCAAAGCAAAAGCTGAAAGCGCCATGGGAAATTTTCACGCCCTTCAAAAAGTCCTCATTGAGAACACTCTGAAAAGCTGGGTTCCCTTCCAGGCATTCTTTATAGGTCTCTTTGTTGATTTCCACACCGTATATCCGGATGTTGCCCCGTCGTCCCGTCACTTCCAATATTGCCCTGCCGTCACCCATCGATGGCTCTAAAGCGCAAATTTCAGATGCCTGGTCGAAATCAAACAGACCTCCTATCCTGCGGCAGTGATCCGGATCCGTATAATACGCTCCTAATTTCCGGACATTTTGGGCACTTTGGAAAAACCCGTTTTCCTTGTAAAGTACCTTTTCCTCATCATTCATGATTTCTTTCTCTCCTTTCTGATGGACAAAAAAAGAGCCATTATCTGTGATAATGACTCTTGCGATAAATGAAAAAATCGCACTTGTCCAATTGTCTGCAACCCCTGCGTTACAGCACCCTACCATTCCCGGTAAATATGGAATAGTTGAACTATTAGACAAATACGATACTATATTAATACATTTAAATTATACTACAAATACCGGAAAAATCAACTGTTTTCACATCTGTATCGCACGAACTGGCGAAGCTGTCCGCTTTCATTGAAAAGGCTTTTTCTCCTCATAAGACCAAAATAATCCTCATTGCGCCTGCCCATATGGGAAGCAGAGGGGATGACCAAATATAGTCTCCCCTCCCTACGATGCTGGTGATCCTAACCAGATTTCAAAGGATCACACCTGTTTTCTCTCAACTATCACCAGAAAAAAATGCCAAATGGAGACAGCAGGTCAAAAAATTTTTTTCAGACTATCTCTCATATGCGCCATGCCGCTTTTTACGGAATGGCTGACGGCGCTTTTATCTACGCCTTCTTCACGGGCGATCTGCCGGAAACTTTTGCCAAGCAGCACATGCGCATCCACCCGGCGCCCCTGGATTTCCGGCAGGGAATTAAGAGCATTCCACAGCTGGCAAAATAACGCCTTCCGCTCCATAAGTTCCTGCGGGCCAGGATCCCGCAGGCAGGAAGAATATTCGATGCCGTCATTACAATCCAGGGAGTAATACGCTTTATTATAGCGCACCCGCTCCACATAGGCAGCCTCCCACCGCTTGCCTGCCAGAAGCTCTTCGGCCACTTCATCGGGTACCTCGATCAGCTCATCCCCGGTGTACCAATAATAGAAATCTTTCATGTTGATGGTTGTCATTTTTAAGTCCTCCGTTTCGTTTCATTAATGGTGAAGGGAAACGAAACGGAAAATGCAGGAAGGCACCTATAAGTTATCCTGCAGAGCCGTTGCAAAATGGATGCATGTTCATCTGTGAAGCAATGGCTCCCTTTTGTACCCTAAAAAACTAAAATTCGTTGATACAGTTGAGTTTTAATGTTAAACTATATTTAATTATAAATTTAATTAGGGAGATTTATAATATGAATGATGAAGAGATTGAAATCATAGATTGTATCTGTTCTTGGTATGATCTGTTAGGATACGGAACACCTTTTGTAGAAGCAAACTGGAATTTACATGATGAACAATGTAAAAAAAACGTTGATCGTATGGTGAATTTAAATATGCTATTCCACACAAGTTGGTCAATTACACCTTGCGGAACAAGATTGGCATTCAATGACGGCTTTGCGAGTACAATAGATATTGATGTTTCATCTTCTGAACACTATAATCACCTGCTATTTTTTCTTGAAGGAGCAATAAAGGATTTCAGCTCTATAAACCATTTTGATAAGGAAAAAGGATTTCCTGGAATCAGAGGAATTATTACATACGGGCAAAGATTCTCCTATGATCCTTGTAGCCAACATTATGATGTCATTACAAAGCAAACCATCTCCTATTTCCCTGTTGAATTCCAAATGAATACCGCTTTTTCAAAGGCATTTATTCTTGAAGAGAGCGGAAGTCGGGCAAATATAACAGGGAATAACTTGTATTTTGATATAACTGTTTATAAATTCCTTGAGCAGTCAGCCAACACCATTGGGTTCCATCCTCCAGAAGTTTTTGAACAAGAAGATGACTTTCTTGTAAAAATCTATGATATAAATGGATGGTTTGCAGATTTACGCGTAGAAAAGGATGAAATTGTCTTTGGCGAAAGCACTAATTACAATAATAGAGGGATCAAAACCACATTGTATAAATATAAAAGCCTGCATTCTAAAATCGATGACTACGCAAAAGATGTAGCATATCAGCAGTTCTGCCGATATGCAAAAATTGAAGATGACGAGTAGATATTGTAGTAGCAATTCATTGTGAAAGACAATAGTTGCAAGGCATATTGAACTTACCATATAACAAATAACCTTGTTCACAATACAATAGGACGGGGGATAAAAGGGAGGACAGGAAAAAAAATCTTCATCTTATCTCCCTTTTTTGCACTATTCTACTCAACTTTTCTATTATACAGCCATCGACTTAAGATCATCCGCACTCCCTTGCCCCCTTTATAATTCGTTGTACCGTCGAATATGACAAATCCAACTTTTCAGCCACTCTGCGAATTGACCTTTCATGCCCATACACTTCCATAACCTTATCACACAATTCCTTTGTGCGGGTGGAAGGTCTGCCGCGTTTATTGACATAAACTGCACCAGTTCCCGGCTCACTCCGATTTTGGTCCAAATTTACCCCATTGCCGTCCCCCCGCAGATCCGTTTTCTGCTTTTGGGATATGTTTTTCAATTCATACCGGAGTGCCGCTATCTGATTTACCAGCTTCATATTTTCTTCATGACTCTGATCCAGCTGCTTTTGCAGCTGCTGATTCTGTGCCTCATAACTCTGGCATTTCTGGATTGTCCTGCTGCGCTCCTCCGCATCCGGCCAGCATTTCGTAATACCGGCAAAAAAAGTATCATCTAACCGATGGCGCAAAATCTCATCCGCATCTTCCAGCGCCATCTGTTCCTGCGCAGTTCTTTTTGCCAGGCTTCCCGCTTCAGCCACATTTGCTGCCCGTTCCAGCTTTAACAGGTTCTCATACCATGCAATTTGTTCTTGCATCTCCGCATAACTGCGGCTCGCGCGGAACTGCTCATCGGTATTTTGGGCCAAAATGGCATTTCTTTCCTGAAGCATCTCAATTTGTTTTTCCTGTCTCCGGATTTCTGCACGGAGTTCTTTTACCTCTGTAGGAAGCCTGCGCCGACCCATGAAATCTTGCTCCTATCTCCAATACATTTACATTGTTAAATAGCTTGAAAAAATTTATGATCTTTTCTGAATTTACGTCTATATTTATAAATTCATTCTTTCTAAAAAATATCTTTTATTTATTATACCGCAAAAAAATAAATCCCACAATTTAAATGAGAGCCTTAGATAGAACCGTATCTTCGTATGTCAATATCCGCAACATTACGATACCAATCGCTACTGCAATATGAAATCATTAGTGACCATCGTCTTCTCATTGAAACTAAATTTTACATCAAATATACAAGTGTCAATGTTTGTGATATATTATAAGATAATAGCACTGATTTATAGTGACTATTTATGTTATACGGATTTCATATACGAAGGAGGAACATAAATGGAATTATTGTTAGTTCATTTGACGGATATACATATAAGAGATGATGATGATTTAGATGTGCTCTCTACTAGAACAGATTCTATTGGGGGAGCAATCTGTAATCATATAACAAATCCCGATGAAACAGAAGTAGTATTCTGTGTTACGGGAGATTTGGCCTTTTCCGGAAAGGACGATCAATACACTGCAGCAGGCCTGATTTTAGATGAAATATATTCCTTGATTAACAAACGTTATCCAAAAGTCGGCATTCATTCGGTATTTGTTCCTGGTAATCATGATTGTAATTTTGATGCTCCTGAAGAAGAAGTTAGAGAACCGTTGCTTATATCTCCAATATTGGATATTAGTAAGCCATCAGTATTGAAAGCATGTACAACTATTCAGAAGAATTTCTATGCGTTTGGAGAAGAGTGGGATAAAAAGCATGGGGCAATGTTCTGTGATGATGATAAGATTCTTACAGTTAATGAATTGAATTTTGATTCGTATGGAATTCATCTGAAATTTCATTGTATCAACACAAGTTGGTGTTCTAAGAAACATGAAGAAAAAGGCAAGATGAAAATAACTACTGGGAAAATGTCAATGGTAACAGATTTTTTGGAGAAAAAATCAGATGATATTGTCATCACAATGATGCACCATGATGCAGAATGGCTTGATTGGAACGATAAAGAAGTATGGAATAAATATCACAAGCAATATTCTGATATCATTTTAGTAGGGCATGACCATTCCGTAGAATATACACTGAAAGAAAATTATGACAAAACAGTAAATCACTTTATTAAGGGGAATCAGCTTTATGATAAATACTCTCCAAATCAGAGTGGATTTAACATTCTTAAGTTAAATACAAATGCAGGAGGTATCCAGGAGTGCTTTTTCACTTATGAATGGGATGGAACTCTTTATAAACAGATAATTGATACAGGATATCGTCTTTTTGATCGGAATAAATATGCTGCGTCTGGCATAGAATTAAAAGAGGATGTTTTGAACTATTTAGAAGATTTGGACATAGACATCTTCAATAAAAATAGTAAGAGAGAATTAAAATTGTCAGATGTGTTTGGTTTTCCGACACTAAAAGAAGAAAGAAATAAAGTAACAAAATTTTTCAGAAGCATGGACGACCTTTTGACATATATGAAGGAGAATCCATATATTTCTATCAGAGGGGAAAAGGAATATGGAAAGACTGCATTACTAAAACAAATTTTTGAAACATATTTTAAGCAGAAAAAGTTTCCTGTATTTTTGGATATAACAAAAATTAACTCTGCTGATGGTGAAATCCTCAACAAAATTATTGCAAAACAGTATGGAGAGACATACATAAATATTTCCGCAGATGAAATAATGCAGAAAGCACCAGAAGACAGAATCTGCATTATTGATAATTTTGAAGAAATTTTATTAGGTGATAAAAGCTCTAAGAAATTTCTTAAATATTTAACGGATAAATTTGGAGGAGTCATTTTATCAAGAAATCCAAAACTGGATTTGATCAATCCGTTGAGTTATGTGGAAACAAATGACTTTATTGAAGAAAACTTTCATATACTATTTATTCATCCGGCGAGAGGCTCTTATAGAGAAAGGATTATTAATAAATGGCTTCTACTGGAAAATGAAGATCTTGAAGAGGATACGCCAGCGTTTGATGCTAAAAGAAGAGAGAAATATGCTCAAGTCCAGACAGTAATGAAAGGCAATTTTTTTAATAAAACCCCTATAGATTTGCTGTTAGTACTGTCTTATCTTGGTCAGGATGGAGAAGCGCAAATTGATTATAGCCGTTACTCATTTATTTATGAAAAACATATTTTGGAGAAATTAAATGCTATTGGTGAAAAAACAACAAAGACTATAGAAATGTATAAAACATTGCTCCAGAATATTGCGTATAAAATGTTTAAAGACAAGATATATGGCTATGTTCAAGATTCCTATATCTATTCAATAATTTTAGAGTATAAAGAAAAACATTCTGGAATGAGAATAGATATTTCAAAACTTATTGAAAGAATGGTTCGTTTTAGATTTCTGGAAAAAAAAGGCGATACCTATAGGTTTAAATATAGCTATATGTATTTTTATTTTGCTGGAAGTTATATAGCCAAAAAGATGAATCCAGAAAAAAGAACTGAAGTCATAAAAGAGGTCTTTGATAATATTGATAATGATTTGAATTATAATATAGCATTGTTTCTGGCTTATAATCTTAGCATACAATATGATATATTACCAATTGTCTCAAAGATGTCAGATAGCCTTTTAACAGAATTCAAAGACTTCAAATATGAAAATGTTAGAGCTTTAATCGCTGAATGGGGAGGCAATATTGAGAAAAAAATAGAGCGAATTTATACAGTGCCTGAGAATGATCAAATTCCTCTACTCAGAAGCCGAAAACTTCAAGAGCAAGAAGAAGCAGAAGACACGAGGGAGGAATCCACGGATTTGGACGAAGAGTTCGACGAAAACAACTCTTCAGGTGTTCATGAAGAAATGAGGCAGACAAATATAGAGGTTATTAAAGTTGGTAGATTGATTGATTATGTGGGAAATATTCTAAAGAACTATTCTGGAGGAATGGAAAATCCACAAAGAGAATTTATTATTGATGTGATGTTTAAATCAGTAACAAAAGTATTAGGTTCATTTTGTAATTATTCCACATATACAGTGGATAAATTAATTGACATGCTGGAGGAGAAAATCAAAGATGGTGATGAAGAAACCATTCAAGCAAAAAGTGATTTTATTCAAACTGTAAAAATGCTAATTTCGGAAATATGGCTTCAGTTCGTAAGTGCAAACGTTACGGCACTTTCGTTTGGTCTAGAATCAGAAGATATCAAGGAGAATATTAATGACTATTGCTTGAAGAGTCAGAAAGATTTAGTCAAAATGACAAGGGTAGAATATTTGATTCGGATAGCTTCTACTCATCTTCCTGTTTCCGACATAAGGGATTTATACATTGGTAGAAATTGTTTAGAAGAAGTTTCACAGAATATCTTTAAAAATAATATCTACAGGTACTTGAGCAATTACCAATTTGACAATAAAGACAGGCAGGCAATTTGCTCTTTGCTGGGATTCAATATTAAGAATATATTATTGGATGAACAAAAATTAATAGCAGCAAGTGATAAGTAAGGGTTGAAGGGTGCAGACAGCCACCCTTAGCGACCATCAGAGCCATATTATCCGGTTAGACCGGGACATCGGCCATTAACCGTTATACCGCGAAAGGCTCTTTACATAAGTAGCACATGATAGGCCCTCTGCCTTGGCAGATCCGCCTTTGGTGCTTGGTTTCCCAGCTTTGCCAGAATATCATGTGTGATGGAGGCTCATGTCAAGAGTGCCGTGGAATAATGGTTAATGACCGGCCGGATAATATGACTTACGTTGTCCGGATAATAGTACACGGTAAACCATGAGTATCGGCTCATTTTATGACAGCCGTTTCCGGCGGCCCGGCTTACACATTTGTTGTTTTTGTTTTACTCCGGCAGATTTCCGGTAGCTGTTCAGACCAGGGAAGCAGTTCTTCCATAAAACAGTAATCCGTATCCTCCTGATGGTTCTTCATCACGGTCAGGACGTATTCCAGATAACGGAAAGGACTCAGGTTATTCGCCTTTGCTGTTTCCGTAATGCTGTAGATGATCGCACTGGATTTTGCGCCGTCGATACTGTCGATCAGCTTCCATGCATGTTTGTGCAGGCAGAAGCTGCGCAGCGCCCCTTCCGTTGCGTTATTATCAAGCGGGACTTCGCCGTCATCCAGGAAAACTTTTAATGCCTCTTCCTGGTTAATACAGTAGTTTATCCCGTCCAGTGTTTTCCCTTTGGAGAGATGACCGGAAGCCTGGATCTCTTTTGCCCACGCAAAGAAAGCCTCCACCAGAGGTTTGAGATTGATCTGACGCTGTTTTCTGCGCTCATCCGGTTTCAGATCAGAGAGCTGGTTATCCAGATGATAAGATTGCGCCGATCCGTTTGATCGCCTCGTAAGCGACCGTGTCTTTGACCGCCGGATGCTCCTTTTTCGGCAGTGCTTTCAGGGCATCGGCGAAATACCTTCTCGCATGGGTCCAGCACCCTGCAAAAACGATGGTCTCGCTTTCCCGATCCAGCTTCCGGTAGGCGGAGTATCCGTCACAGACAACTACTCCTGTGAATCCTTGCAAGAATTCCCGCGGATGATCTGCTTTCCGGGTCTTCTGGTATTCATACAAGATAATGGGGTATCCCTATATTCCTTTCCCGTCCGGTAAACCCACATGTAACTCTTGCTGTTTGCCGGGCGCCCATCCTTCGATACCTTGACCGGAGTCTTATCGGCCTGCAGCACATGGAAGCGGTACATCCTGTTATGAAGGTAATCATAAAGCGGTCCCAGATATCGGTCCGCACACTGAATCATCCAGTTTGCCATTACCTGCCGGGAGATGTGGATGTCATTTCTCAGAAACTCCTGGCTGATCCGGTATAAAGGAAGTCCATTGACATACTTGGCATTCATAATGCTTGCAGCCAGCGAAGGCGTCAGAATGCTGTTACGAAGCAGTTCCTTTGGCCGGTCCGCTTTGACGATCGTCTGATTGTCCCTGCCGACATATACGGCCACATGGTGTTCTTCGACCGTGTAGACTGCCGGCTGAACCCAGACTCTTTTATAGATTTCGTCCGGAATCGGCTTCCAACCGCCACAGCCAAAGATCTCCTGCAGCTTTTCTTCCGGAAGGGTATGAGGGATCACTTTCAAAGGAAGATCCTTAAGATCTGCCTCACGTTTCCCTTTCTTCTTTCGGCGCATGACCTGGATTACATCTTCTTCTGCGGGTTCGACAACATAAAGCGTCTCGGTCAAGGCTTCTGCTTCATTAAAGATGAGCTCCAGTTCCAGCGGCCCGGCAATAACGTTCAGCTTTTCGGAAGATCGCCCATAATGCTTAGATGCGATCTGCTCGATCAGGCGTTCCATATTTGTATTCAGTTGGACGAGCTGGTCCTACATGGACAGGATCACTGCCACGAGTATTTCCCTGCTCCTTGAAAAAATCTATTGTTTTTTCAAGTATGGACTAAAACTCAATTTAGCGAAAGGCGAGTGATTTGATGTTTACCTTAATGCGGGATCTAATCCATATACTTATCGATTTCACTACACGTTCTTATTTGACGCTTACAACGTAAATACCAAATAGAATATAGCTCTATGAATTTTCTGGACTTAAACTCTCGCTTTTAGCCAAGAAATATTTTCATTATAAGACATCTATTTAATCTTTACAATTGTGCCATAAGGAAATGTCTTTTTGCTCCAAGAATCAACAGTAATTAATTCTCTATTTATAGTAAAGAATAGCATTTTGAGTAGTTGATTATGAGCGCATATTAGTATATTCCCATGGTAAATTTGATTGCATTTTTCCCAAAAATTCATCACTCGGATCCTGAAATTATCATATGATTCCCCACAAGGAGGGTCAGAAAATACTATAAATTTTGAATCCTTAAATAAATGAGGGTATTTATGGATCATTTCATTGCGCAGTTGGCCTTCCATACAGCCCAAATTTCGTTCCAACAATTCTTCTGTATAAATAATTTGTGGTTTAGCGCCTTGAAATTGAATATAATTTATTGTCTGACGGCATCTCAATGCGGGCGAACACAAAAGAGTATCTATTGAATTATCGCAAATTAGAAATTTGCTTTCGGAAATTGGTAAATATAGACTACATCCATTAAGATAATTATTAATATTGTTTTGGGTCTTAAAATGCCGTAAGAAAAAGACATGATCTATCATAATAATCCTCTTTTCTTCGCAGTGAGTGAATATTCAAAACAGGGAATCAGTTCTTTTATAACTTTACCATGGATCATTCTTTGTCCATATCTTAGAAATTGGTCTCCATCATTGAAATCTCTAAGAACTTTTTCTGCACAGTCAATATGCGTTTTAGAAGAAATCAATACAGATTCTTTTCTGTTCCCTATTGATAAGATTAAATGATTATTTTCAATCTTAATGTTGGACAGACCATCAATTTTTTGTCCCCATCCATGAGGTATGAGGCAAACATTACCTTTGTTACCTCCTAAATTTACTTGCCAGTTGTCTTTACCGATTTCAAAAATATAAATATTTTTTCCTGGTGCAGAAAAAAGAGGGACTTTTTCGCCAATAGGCTCAGCAAATGTGCCTAATGCTATTGAATTCTCAGTAGGCATATAATAATGATGTTTTATTAACATTTCTGATTCTTTAAAAGGTGCACCATTGATTAGTTCTGCCAGATATTTGTGTATTTGTTCATTATAGTTTCTGAAATTCTCTGCCATTTGAATAAAATAACGCGCCTCTTCGTCTTTTAGGTAATGAAAATACCTGCCATTATTGCCCAGAATAATTTTAGTGTATTTAGCATACCAGTTACCTTCAACAGGATACAAGCCCATATAAGATTCCTTTAATTCATTTGCAGAAGAATGTAATATTAAATAGTATTCATTATCGTTTTCCTTATCTTGAGCAAGAATCAGAAAATGGTTTCCAGACAGAAAACTAAATGAGTAACCTTTTTCTGACGACGCCTTATCAAAGTACAATTGCAAAGTCTCGAGCCAATGGTCATGATCTTCTAAGCATTTAGGATCAAAATTACAAAGTTTAAAAACGCTACTTGTACACACATTTACTGTAGCATCAACTGGTACAATATCAATTCCGCATTGCCAAGTTACAAGCATACCTGTTGCAAAACCTCCCGCTAATCGTTGTACATTATTCGGTATGCCCAAATCCAAAGAGGGAAAGATACAACAAAAACTATTGGGATTGGGATCATGTTTCCGTATTGCTTTATCAAAAAGTTGTTGTGTCTCATACAAATATGGCAATAACACCTTTTGAGTATCATCGTCAAGAAGATTGCTTGCCTTGAAAATATCTGTAGGATGAAGTATTGTGCTGCTACTTGTAAATTGTCCAATTAGTTCATTATTTGCGCTCCAGGTGTTGCATACAAAACTAAAAAGTTGCTTCTCATATAACTTATGAAAATAAATATGAGAAAATTTTTTGCTATCAAGATATCTTCGCCAATGCATATGTTTGCTTTTGGCAGATGTTTTATCCAATAGAGAATGATCTGTATCTATAGATGGATATATTGTGGTACAATTTTCCATTATGGTATACAGATATTCTTTATGCGCTAAATATTCGGAACAATCGACAGAATCGGGTGTGTAATAGTCAGCTAAATAAAGACTAAGAGCGCCTTTATATTTTCGGTCTCTATTCCATAATTTATTACTTCGAAAAGCCATAAATTCTTCCGTAATTACAGCATGATCGATTTGTAGTAATGGTAAAAAATAAATATGCAAATCAATCTTTTTCTTTTCAAATATTCCATAAAAACGTTCTTGCAGAGATTCTATTGTTCCGCTAATATCGCGAATGGGATCACCACAGTTTATATGCGAGTCGAAAATTATCGGATCAGTAATTAAAATAGAGACTCTGGATAAAGAGCCCTGTTCCAGCGCTGTCATCAGTGAAGAAACCAATGTATGATCATCATCAACGCTAAAAGCATCTTTCAAAGAAGGTCCAGCGATAATAAGATGTCCATAAGCTGTCTCAACTAACCGACGACGAATATCCCAAAATTTATTCTCACTTAAACTCACTACCTGTGTATTGTTAAATAAAGGAATTTTGTTTTTGGAAGCATTTAGGTAACCTAAAATCTTTGCATATTGCGTTTGAGGAAAGTGTGAAATAAATTTTGTGATTTCCACTTGAAACAGTGCATATAGAAATAGCCACCAAAAGAACTCAGGATATCTTTTTGCAGAGCATAAATTTTGCAAAGCTTTATGAAATAGGTTTATGTCATACCTCAAGATTTCACTACTTGCATAAGAAGAGCCCTTATCCTTTTTTAGGTTAGTAAGACTACTAGTTAAATGTTTGTAAACGTTAGGTAAATATCGGATTGTAAACCCTTCAGAAATTTTATTAACTGCAAACCAATCATTAAATTGCTTTCTGGCTTCTTCCATGTAGCAATAATTTTGCGATGAAAGATCAAGAGCAAGTTCTAAGCGAGTAGATTTAACTCCAGTATGTCCATCAGTTCCAGTTAAAAGGTTGCTTAGTTCACCCCTATTCGAGTTTTTAGATTCCACATTATCGTCTTTTAATCTGAGCATAAGACGCTCCTGAATTCTTGCACCGATTTTAGTAGACCAATATGAATCAGGAATTATCAGTCTTAGACGACTTTCATTTTCTCTATCAATAAGAGATAAAATATGTAAATTATCGCTAAAAAATATCTTGTGGCGATTACTTATGATTTCATCTAACAATTCATTCACACCAACCATAAGTTTTGTATTCTTCCTTGCCATAAATTTTCCCCCTTAATGCGTATTGGTTAATTATCCTCCACATGTTTCTGTGGGAAATATGTTGTAATTATTGCTTGACAAAGTTAATTATACAACGAGTTTGACCACAAAACAATACGCGCCAAAAACGTACATTGGAAAAATTTACAATAATTTTGTCTAATAAGATAAAAAATAGTATATTTGTCACAAAGATGCTCTGATTCATTTTTTCTTGTTCCCATGAGTACTAAAAGGGCTTATGGATAAATCGAGACATTTAAAGTATTCTGGATATAACAAAATTAGGAAAGGATGTGTCAGGTATGTTAAAAATTGCACAAAGTTTTGCCAGTATACTTATTTCTGTCATTGGTAGTATCGCTACCATCTTGCTTTTGACAGTGGTTGTTATTTGGCTAGGTAAAGAACTTATTACCAAAAAACCAGCTCTTCTTAAATTAATCTTGCTGCTCCTTTTCTTTTGTGTGATTATAAGTTTTATGCCACAGCTTATGTAATAAGCTTTGTGGAAATTTGCTATAAAGAAAAGTGTAAGGAAAAAAGAAAATGTCGGATGCAAACAGTCACTTTCTGCGGACAGTGAGCCGCATTTCCCAGTCAGGCAGAGTCATATTAAACAGCCAGTTTTAAAAATCAGTAGTGCAGAGGGGGCTCTGCCCTGCTGACTAACAGTAAAAGAGCTGCAAGTCTATGTAGATTACCCGCAGATCCGGTCTGTCTATGAAGGAATCGAATACCAATATTTTTATTTGTTTGGACAACCAGATTAAATTATACATACTCGGATCTGGAAGAAATCTCACAGGGAATATTCGAATAGTAAGCATAATCATATGAATGTTTCATATTAGGAAAACACACTGCCAGAAATGATGTGGCGGGCATCAGCCCGCCGCGGCGGGAATTTCAGAAATGGTAATTTCAATGTTAATTTCAATGTATTCGGCAATTCTGCGAAATTCGTCAGCAAACTTAAATTTCACGCTGATATTGCCATTTTCGTAAACCTTGATGTAGTTGACAAGATCAATGAGGATTTCCCGGTTGAGCGTTTCAATGTTCTGGTGTTTCTTAAAGGCCACCAGCGCCGGATGCTCGCTGTCAACGCCGTTTGCCAGTTCCGCCCGTTCAGCGGTCAGCCGCTCCAGCACATCGGAGATAGAGCTTATTTGCCGTTCATAGTCAGCCTTCATTGTCCGGTAGTCCTGCTGGGTAATTTCCCCGTCTTTCCAGTCTTGATAAAGAGACTGTTTGTAGCGGGTAATTTTCGCCAGTTCCTTTTCCTTTGCGGCAATCAGATCATCCAGTCGGAATGACTGGCTTTTTTTGACTGGAGCCGAGTTGATACGGGCAAGTATCTCCGAAAAGGAAACGGCCAGATGTACCTGTTGACGGACGGCAAACAGGACGGCGGCCTCCAGCCGCTCATGCTTGATTGAGTGCATGGAGCAGGCAGTCCGGGAGCGGTATTTGTAGGTAGAGCAGGCGTAATACACATTTTTCCCGCTCTGGCTCCGTGTAATGGATTTTTCGCAATCCGCACAGCGGAGAAAACCGCTGAACAGATGGAGCTCCTTTTTCCGTGGGGCCGTCCGGGTGTCCCGTTTCAACAGGGCCTGCACCTTTTCAAAGGTTTCCCGGTCTATAATCGCCTCGTGGGTATCAGCCACCCGCACCCATTCATCCTCCGGCACCGCCTCAATCTCATGTACCTTATAGCTTTTCACACGGCGGCGGCCCTGTACCAAATCCCCGGTATAAATCGGGTTGGTAAGAATGTTCGTAAGCACCCGATCTCCCCACATGGGATTATCTGATACCGAACAGGAATAGGGCAGGCCCTTATTTTTTCGGTAGGTTGTCGGGCTGGGGATGCCGTGGTCGTTTAGGTGGTAGACGATAGCCCGCCTTGTTTCCCCTTGCAAAGTCTTGTTATAAATGAGCTTTACAATCTCGGCGGCCTCGGGATCGACAATCAACTGGTGTTTGTCTTTTGGATCTTTTATGTAGCCGTAGGGAGCAAAGGAGCCGATGTACTGGCCGTTGCGCCGCTTATAGTCAAACACCTGGCGGATCTTCTTTGAAGTCTGATAGCAGTATTGATCGTTCATTACATTTGTAATCGGAACAATAATGCTGGAAACGCTGTCCGGGTTGAGGTAGCTGTCCACATTTTCAGCAAGACTGATAAAACGGACACCCATTTGCACAAACAGGTTATCAATCAGACTTCCCGCATCACTGTAATTCCGGGCAAAAC
>ERZ1643251.893-NODE-893-length-37466-cov-33.298255_pt1 | contig 37466 bp, 35 predicted proteins | sample MGYA00579261_ERZ1643251 | MGnify/ENA primary metagenome ERZ1643251 (study PRJEB29033, sample SAMEA4952267) | chicken gut metagenome | biome: Broiler Chicken; feature: Gastrointestinal Tract; material: Caecum | place: Ireland | collected 2018 | study: Broiler... | reverse complement strand
GTTGAGAGTAAAAAAGGATGTGCCACAAAACTTACGTTTTGCGACACATCCTTTGGTGGAGGAGGATGGATTCGAACCATCGAAGTCGAAGACAACAGATTTACAGTCTGCCCCCTTTGGCCACTTGGGTACTCCTCCATATGAAATTGTAGAAACGTGGAGCTGGTGGACGGATTCGAACCCCCGACCTGCTGATTACAAATCAGCTGCTCTACCAGCTGAGCTACACCAGCGTGTGTGGCACATCACGTTTGCAGCGAAGGTTATTATAGCAGGGGTCCCCCATATTGTCAACAGGTTTTCTCAAAAAAATCAAAGTTTTTTTCAGCAGCCCCGGAACCCCTGGTTCCGGGGCTGTCATCGCCTTATTTCTCGCAGGCTCCAATGAGCTCCTTGGCGTAGGGCAGGGTGAGAATCACGTCACACAGGGTGTGCCACTCGTCCAGCTTGTGATTGCGCCGGGCATAGTAGATGTTGGCCAGCACCTCATAGTTGAGGGTGACGGTGCGCATCTGGTTGTAGCTGGAGGGGAGCAGCTGGATGAGGTCATACCAGTGGGTCTTGTCCTTGGTCTCCAGATAGCGGTTGCGCACCTGCTCCAGGTAGGCGATGGTGCCGTCGAAGTGGGCTAGGGTCTCAGGAGTCATGTGGTCACAGCTGAAGTCGCTGCGCTCAAAGGCCTTGGCGTGGATTTTGTGCATGGTAGAGGTGGAGTTGGCCACGGTGCCCACCTTGTAGGTGTCAAACTCCTTCCACCAGTACATGGGGGCGGTGATGTCCATGGACACCATGATCTGACGGATGAACTTCCGGTGGTCGGTACCGGCCGAGCACAGGCGCTGGGCCAGGCCAAGGTCGTTTTCACCCAGAATGTAGTTGCCCTGCTCGTCGTAGTGGCTGTCGCTGCGGGCCCAGCTGTTCAGGGGATTGCGGGCGCCCCGCATGGCGTTTTCCAGATTCATCACACTGATATGGTCAACGGTAAGCATGAAAGAAATACCTCCTGTTAGGTATGAATTTTCTCCAGTATAGCAGAACTGGGGCAAAACTGCAAGAAAGATTCCCGCCGTCCCCCGGACGGCGGGAATGGGAAGTTACACCGTTTGTTGTTCTTGGGCAATGTCGGACACAGCGGCCATGGCGCTCCAGTAGAAGGCGGACTCGCCCACCTGTTGGGTGACGCCGCCCCGGTCCATAGCGGTGCGGAAGGCGGGGCTGGCTCCGGTAAAGAAGACCCGGGTGCCGTGGGCCTGCTGGGCCTGGATGAAGCGGGAGAAGGTCTGGATGCCTGTGGCGTCCACGGTGGACACGCCCCGCACCGAGAGAATCACCGAGGTGGTGTCGGAAGGTAGCTGGGCCAGGGACCGCTCCAGATACCCGGCAGAGCCGAAGAAGATGGCCCCGGAGATGTACACCACCCGCACCGAGGAGTGGCGGGGGTGATAGGACAGGTTGATGCGCTGGAGCCGCTGGGGGTCCACCTCGCTGATGGTCACCTCCACATGCTGCACGCACTTGACGGTGAAGATCACACAGCACAGGGCCATACCCGCCACAATGGCAATGGACAGGTCAAAGAGCACGGTGCAGGCCAGGGTGACAAAGAAGGCCAGGGTGGCGCCCTTGAGTTTGTGGGAGAAGAGGTAGCGGCTGGAAAAGAATTGCAAGATGGAAACATAACACCACTGCAAGCTCCCTTGCAGTGGTGTTATGTACAAAAAGCTGAATTTAGTTGGCGTTGATGTAGTCGCCCATGATGTAGCCGATCTTGGTGCTGGAATAGCGGATCTCATACCAGTTGTCCCCGGCGTAGGAGACCACGGTGATGGAGTCGCCATTTTTCAGGCTGGCCAGCACATCATAGCTGGTGCCGGGGCCGGAGCGCACCCGCAGGCCGTTGGCGGCGTTCATGATGGTGCCCGTGGAGCCGTTGGGGATGTCACCGGACTCAGGAGTGGGTTCGGGCGTGGGCTCGGCCGTGGGGGCGGGGGTGACGGGAGCCGTGGACTGGCAGTACACGGTGCAGGTCACGGTCTGGCCGCCTGCGGTGGCGGTAATCACGGCCCGACGCTGGGTGCCGGAAGCATTGACGTTGGTGACCACGCCGTCCTCGTCTACGGTGGCGCAGGTCTCATCGGAAGAGGTCCAGGAGACGGTGCCCTCCCAATCGGCGGGGTCGAAGGTGACGGTAAGGGTGTGGGTCTGCTGGGGCTGGAGGGTGAAGTCGGTGGTGTCCAGGGTCATGCCAGCCAGGCCCTCAGGGGACAGGGTGGCGGTGGGGGACACGGATACCGACGCGGAGGGGTTGGCATCGGGGTTGGTCACATCCCGCAGATGGGGGTAGAACACGGTAAACACCATCACCAGAGCGGCGGCGATGATGACCAGAGAGCACAGGAAGGTGATCAGTCGGGGCCAGTTGATGGGCGGGGGCGGAGTGGGAGCCTGACCGCCGGCTCCGGGCAGACGCTTGCCGCCCTTTCCGGCGGGCTGGGCGTCGGGGCGATCAAATACATCCTGTCCGTCAAATTCATAGCCGCTCTCATCGGCCATGGCAGGCTGGGTGGTGGGGGTTTGAGCGCCGCCGCAGAAGGGACAGAACTTATATGTGGCACTGTAATCCTCGCCGCAGGATGCACAGTGCACCACGTTGGAATCTTTTTTACGAACCATGGTGTCATACCTCCGTTGACCATAGATACACATATAGTACACGTTTTGCACCATTTCGTCAATCCCTGAAACCGTAGATTCCAGTCTGGCAGCGGAGAGGGAAGAGGGAAAATAACAAAATTTTCTCTTGCGAAATGGGAAATAATATAGTATAATACCATTCGCACCATGCCGGTGTGATGGAATTGGTAGACGTAGTGGACTCAAAATCCACCGGTGGCGACACCGTGCCGGTTCGAGTCCGGCCACCGGCACCAAAAATCGACAAGCACCGTCAGGGGCTTGTCGATTTTTACTTATTCGCTATTCACTTTTCACTCTTCACTAAACTGGATGGGTCGATTTTTGGAAGTGAATAAGTAATAGTGAATAGTGAAGAAGTAAGGTGTGCCGCAAGGCGGCACGGATTTTATTTTTGGGGAGAAGATTATGCCCAGTCCCCTTCAAGATAAATCCAAGGCATTTGCGTTGGAAATCATCAAAGTGTGCAATGAGATGAAACACTCCAAACGGGAAAGCGTCCTGACCAATCAACTCATTCGCTCGGGAACCAGCATCGGTGCCAACATCCGGGAAGCCATGTATGCCCATGGAAAGGCTGATTTTATTGCAAAATTGCAAATCGCACTGAAAGAATGTTCGGAAAGCGAATACTGGCTGGAGCTGCTCATCGAAAGTGGCTACTATGATGATCCTACCATTTTGAAACAATGTACCGAGGTCAAGCGATTGCCGGAAAAGATTATGAAAAGCCGCCCAGAAGCAATCTGGACGGCTTTAAATCTGTGACATAACACGATGTACTATATCCGATATACAATGGAATTTCTGCGGCTAAAGAAATAACAAAAATTAGTTGTTTGCTTTTTCGGAAATGTATTCGAAGCCTTCTGTTACGGATTTTTTTAATTCCAAAAAATCGGATTTTGTAAGATATTCGTTGGGGATTTCTTCGGCTTGTGGTATAATTTGTATAGCTTTATTGTAGTAAAATAGTGCTTGTTGATAATTTTCTTGTAGTGCATAGATGGTTGCTAAATTGTTGTATATGAGAAGCAATGCACTAGTGTTATTTTTAGCAAGAGATAAGCACTTGGAATATATGTCAAGTGCCTCGGTAAGCCTTTTCGTTTTTCTATAGATAGCACCAAGGTTAATTAGATTTAGAATGTGTAACCGAATTGTGGAGTGGTCGTGCGAGGAAGTATTAGAAATTAGAGAGAGAGATTTTTTTAAAAGCATTTCGGCATAAGAAAACTGCCCTAGCTTTTCATAAATTTCGCTCATTCTGGTATAGATTGTTGCAATCTTTTTTATGTTTTTTTCTTCAGACAGTGCAAAATCATAGTAATTAAGAGCTTCAGCGTACCTTGATTCATTAGCAAATATATTGGCTAAGGCAATCAAAAGGCTGGATTTTATATCTCTGATTTCACCAATGTCGTTCTGACATAGCGATTGATAAACGAATAAATATAATTCTTTTGCGTAAGACAAGTATCCAGCTTCTTCAGCCCTAGATCCAACGAGCAATGCCAGTGTAGCCCAAGTTCTAGCATCAATTTTTGCACCTTGTACATTCCGAATGAATTCAAATGTTTTTTCAAAAGAATTATCGCAGAATACATTCAAGATTATGCTTAGTTTTAAAACGGAACCTTGAGATAAATTTGATACTTGTTTTAATTCTTCCTTTGATAGTTTAATTCCTAGTTTTTTGGAAAAAGAAGTAGCAATAGAGAACATCTCTGTATTTTGTAGTAGAGGCATGGATACCAATTTATAGTCAAAATCAAAATTTATAGTTATATCTTGAGTTCTTAAAAGTACCAGTACTTTGTCTTGCTGTGATTGAACATGTATATTGTTGAATATTATATCAGAAACATTTAATTCTTTTGGCAAGCCATATGAAAAATCTAGAATAAGTAATTCACTGTCGTTTGTATTGCTAATCTCATTGTTACTTGAACTATCATTATCCGATAAAAAGCCTGTTGGATATCCTAGAGCATACCTAACACGACCAGCTACTGTGCAAAACATTTTTTGTGAAACCATAAATTTACACAAAGATGTTTTACCTGAACCCGCATCTCCACAAAGAATGACGATTTGATAAGATTTGAAAGAGTTAATAATTTCTTTAGCTGTATTTTGTAGTGATTTCGTAAAAATGTAGTAATTATTCAACATTATAGTTACTCGTCCTCCGTACGCTTTATGGTTTCGATATGGGGCCTTATCATTTCGGAACGTCTTATCAATTCCTCCATGGAGGTACTTTTAGTTAATTCTTCAGTTGCTATATTGATTAGGGTTTCGTTGAAATCTTGTATGGCCGATTTTATCCTATTGTTTTTAGAATTAGAGTATGTACTAAATTTTGAAAAATAAACAACAGCAATTGCTATAGAAAAGAGACATGTCCAAAAAGAGGGGGAATTCCAGAAATGCCAGCTTTGATTCAAATCGTGAACAAAATCTCCAATGAACGTGCCGATAAATGCACCTAAAAGCAAGTTAATGAGTGGATCGATGAAGGGATATTTAATGTGTACTTTATGTACTTGCTTAACAAACTTTCTCATATAGATTCCCCATCGCGAATGATTATTAGTGTTATGATATATCGATTTATTATAAACATGATTATATCGTCAATATTAGGCAAGTTCAATGGCCAGTTCTAGGGAGTTATTGTAGTTCTGTGTGAAAGTAGGCTTAGTGCTAGACTAGCAAAAGCTACGTGTTTGAGAGTTGGAAGGGCAAAATATATCGAAAGTGAACTCTTTTGTTGGGAAATTTAAAATGTTAATGAATGTGCCAAGTATTGAACTATATGCAAATGATATTTCCGTTGACAACCGCCGAAAAAAGGACTAAACTGGCATGTTGACAGGGGAGCTCCAGGGAAGGAGCTGAGAGGCAGGTATATCCTGCGACCCTTAACCTGATCTGGGTAATGCCAGCGTAGGGAGCATCCGTGTTTTGTCATGCCCCGCCGGTATTGCCGGCGGGGTATTTTTTATGGATATGGAGGAAGTGCTATGAAAGCAAGTGTTGCCATTCAGAGTCTGCCCCAGGCGGACAACGACCAGGAACTGGTGCGCATGGTGGACGAGGTCATCGACTACATCCGCTCCACCGGCCTGAACTACTATGTGGGCCCCTTTGAGACCACCATCGAGGGGGACAACTACGACCAGCTCATGGATATTGTCAAGGAGTGCCAGCACGTGGCCGTCCGGGCGGGGGCTCCCAAGGTGTCCGCCTACATCAAGGTGGTCTACGAGCCGGAAGGGGAGATTCTCACCATTGATCAGAAAGTTACCAAACACCACCAGGGCTAAACTGCCCGGGATTGCCGGGGTGGCGGTGCTGCTGGTGGTGTGGCAGCTGGTGTGTGTGTCCGGGCTGGTGCCCAGCTACATGCTGCCCTCCCCGGTGCAGGTGGTCACCGCCTTTGTCACCGACGCCCCATCCTTGTGGGAAAACCTGCTCATCACCTTGCAGGAGGCCGCCCTGGGCCTGTGTATCGGGGTGGCGGTGGGCTTTGTGTTCGCCGTGGCCATGGATGCCTTTGAACTGCTGTACAAGATTTTCTACCCCATTCTGGTCATCACCCAGACCATCCCCACCGTGGCCATTGCGCCCCTGTTGGTGCTGTGGTTTGGCTACGAGATGACTCCCAAGGTCATTTTGGTGGTGCTGGTCACCTTCTTCCCGGTGACGGTGGGGCTGCTGGACGGCTTCCGGGGGGTAGACCCCGACGCCGTGGGACTGCTGCGCTCCATGGGAGCGGGTCGGTGGCAGATTTTCCGCTACTTAAAATGCCCCTGGGCTCTGCCCCAGTTCTTTTCCGGGCTGCGCATTGCCGCCGCCTACTCCATCGTGGGCGCCGTCATCAGCGAGTGGCTGGGCGGTTTTGGCGGCCTGGGCGTGTATATGACCCGGGTGAAAAAGGCCTTTGCCTTTGACAAGATGTTTGCTGTGATCTTTTTGATTTCCGCCCTGTCCCTGGCCCTCATGGCCCTGGTGGGGTGGCTGGAGCGGCGGTGTATGCCCTACCGCTCCGTGGATGAGGAGAAGAGGAGGAACAAAGGATGAAGAAATGGACATATCGTCTGCTGGCCGGGGCGCTGACCCTGGGCCTGGCGGCGTCTCTCACTGCCTGCGGGCAGAAGACCGAGAACAACACCCAGGACGGAGAGAAGGACCTGGAGAAGATCACCTTCGTGCTGGACTGGACCCCCAACACCAACCACACTGGTATCTACGTGGCCATGGCCAACGGCTACTTTGAGGATGCCGGCCTGGAGGTGGAGGTGGTGCAGCCCCCCGAGGACGGCGCGGAAGTGCTGGTGGCCTCGGGCAAGGCCCAGTTCGGCGTGTCCTTCCAGGACTACATCGCCCCCGGCCTCATTGGGGACGACCCCCTGCCCATCACCGCTGTGGCTGCCATCATCCAGCACAACACCTCCGGCATCATCTCCCGGGCTGGAGAGGGCATGGACACCCCCAAGGGCCTGGAGGGCCACAAGTACGCCACCTGGGATCTGCCCGTGGAGAAGGCCACCATCCAGCAGGTGATGGAGGCCGACGGCGGCGACTTCTCCAAGGTGGAGCTCATCCCCTCCACCGTCACCGACGAGGTGTCTGCCCTGGAGAGCAAGTCTGTGGACGCCATCTGGATTTACTATGGCTGGGCTGGCATCGCCTGTGAGGTGGCGGGTCTGGACACCGACTACTTTGAATTTGCCGACATTGACCCGGTGTTTGACTTCTACACCCCCGTGATCATCGGCAACAATACCTATCTCAGCGAGCATGAGGAGGAGTCCAAGGCATTTATGGCCGCTGTGACCCAGGGCTATGAGTACGCCATGGAGCACCCCGAGGAGGCCGCCCAGATTCTCATGGAGGCCGCCCCCGAGCTCAAGAGCAATGAGGAGCTGGTGGTGGCCAGCCAGAAGTACCTGGCCAAGGAGTACCAGGCGGACGCGGAGTGCTGGGGCGAGATGGACCCGGACCGCTGGAGCGGCTTCTTCACCTGGCTCAACGACAACCAGCTGCTGGAGGGCACCGTGGACCCCAACGCCGGATTCTCCAACGACTACCTGCCCCAGAAGTGACCGTGGACAAGCTGGAAGTACGCAACGTCAGCCTGGCCTTTGGAGACAACCAGGTCCTCCGTGACGTGTCCATCCACCTCAAGGAGGGGGAGCTGGTGTGCCTGCTGGGGGTGAGCGGCGGCGGAAAGACCACCCTGTTTAACGTCATTTCCGGCCTGCTCCGACCCGATGAAGGGCAGGTGTTTCTGGACGGGGAGGACGTGACGGGCCAGCCCGGCCGCATCAGCTACATGCTGCAAAAGGACCTGTTGCTGCCCTACCGCACCATTGAGGACAATGTGGCGCTGCCGTTGATGCTGCGGGGGATGAAGAAAAAGGAGGCCAGGGCCCAGGCCGCCGCCCTGTTTGCCCAGTTCGGGCTGGAGGGCACCGAGAAGAAGTGGCCGGGGCAGCTGTCCGGCGGCATGCGCCAGCGGGCAGCGCTGCTGCGCACCTACCTGTTCTCCCAGAACGTGGCCCTGCTGGACGAGCCCTTTTCCGCCCTGGACACCCTCACCAAGTCCTCGGTGCACGAGTGGTATTTGAAGGTGATGGAGGACATTCGCCTGTCCACCCTCTTTATCACCCATGACATTGACGAGGCCATCCTCCTCTCCGACCGCATCTATCTTCTCATGGACGGCCGCATTGGGGAGGAAATCGTGGTGCAAGAGCCCCGGCCCCGCCACGTGGAGTTCAACCTCACCCCGGAATTTTTGGCGTACAAGCGGCGCATCATCGCCGCCCTCCACGCCCAGGGGTGAGAGAGTTACATTTTATACCAGAAAGTTACCCCCGTACCCCCGGGAAATTGGCGAGGCCGTGCCTTGACTTGTCCCGGGGTGCGGGGGTAAAATATTGCGTATTATTTTTTGACAGGGCCGGGCAATGGGGTCCGGCGCAAGGGCGCATCTTCCTGTCCAAAGGAGGAAGCACATATGGCCATGAACACGAAATTTATCTTTGTCACCGGGGGTGTGGTGTCCGGTCTGGGCAAGGGCATCACCGCCGCCTCTCTGGGCCGCCTGCTGAAACAGCGGGGGCTGCGGGTGAAGGTGCAGAAGCTGGACCCCTACCTCAACGTGGACCCGGGCACCATGAGCCCCTACCAGCACGGAGAGGTATTCGTCACCGACGACGGGGCGGAGACCGACCTGGATTTGGGCCACTACGAGCGGTTTATTGACGAAAACCTCACCTTTAACTCCTCGGTGTCCTCGGGCAAGGTGTACTGGAACGTGTTGAACCGGGAGCGGCGGGGGGACTATCTGGGGGGCACGGTGCAGATCATCCCCCACATCACCAACGAGATCAAGGCCAACATCTACTCTCTGGAGGGCCCCGACACCGATGTGGCCATTGTGGAGATCGGCGGCACCGTGGGCGACATTGAGTCCCAGCCCTTCCTGGAGGCCATCCGGCAGGTGGCCGCCGAGCGGGGACGTCAGGATGTGATGTTCATTCACGTCTCTCTCATTGTCTCCATTCCCGGCTCCGGGGAGCTCAAGAGCAAGCCCACCCAGCACTCGGCCAAGGAGCTTTTGAGCCTGGGCATTCAGCCGGATGTCATCATGTGCCGTAGCGATGCCCCCATTCCCCAGGATATTTTGGACAAGATTGCCCTGTTCTGTAACATTCCGGTGGAAAACGCCATCCCCAACCTCACCGCCGACATTCTCTATGAGGTGCCCCTGATGCTGGAGCGGGAGGGGCTGGCCAACGTGGTGGTGCGTCGTCTGGGGCTCATCTGTCACGCCCCCGACCTCACCGAGTGGGCCACCATGGTGTACCGGGCCAAGAACGTGAAAGACACCGTGGAGATCGCTTTGGTGGGCAAGTACGTCTCCCTCCACGACGCCTACCTGTCCGTGGTGGAGGCCCTCACCCACGGCGGCATTGAAAACGACGTGAAGGTGCACATCCGCTGGGTGGACTCCGAGACGGTCACCCAGGACAACGTGGCCCAGGTGCTGGAGGGCGTGCAGGGTATTCTGGTGCCCGGCGGCTTTGGCAACCGGGGCATTGAGGGCAAAATTTCCGCCATCCGTTACGCCCGGGAGAACAACATCCCCTTCCTGGGCATCTGCCTGGGCATGCAGCTGGCGGTGGTGGAGTTTGCCCGCCATGTGTGCGGCATGACCGACGCCCACTCTTCGGAGCTGGACCCCACCACCACCCATCCCGTCATTGACCTGATGCCCGACCAGGTGGGGGTCACCGACATGGGCGGCACCATGCGTCTGGGCAGCTACCCCTGCCACCTGGTGGAGGGCACTCGGGCCGCTGACATCTACGGGGTCCAGGACATCCACGAGCGCCACCGCCACCGCTACGAGGTGAACAACACCTTCCGGGAGGAGCTGGAAAAGGCGGGGCTGGTGCTCTCCGGCCTGTCCCCGGATGGACGGCTGGTGGAGATGGTGGAGCTGCCCGGTCACCCCTGGTTTGTGGCAGGTCAGTTCCACCCCGAGCTGAAGAGCCGACCCAACCGGGCCCATCCCCTGTTCCGGGGCTTTGTGGGGGCAGCCAAGGCGTACCAGAAGTAAAAGATACACAAAAGCGGATGCAGCTGTGGAAGTTGCATCCGCTTTTTCGACTTATTTCTCAGGTGTGGGACCTGCGCCCCTGGCAGGGGACGCGCTCCGCTGGGCCCGATTTCTCAGCGATGAGAAATCGGGGAAAGAATCGCCAAAGGCGGGGCCTTCCCCCGCCTTGTGGAATCCACCCCGCCGGTACTGGTTGGAGTGTGCGCCGTTCTATTTTCAGCCCTTGGCCCGGTGCGGTTACATGGATGGCTTGGCGTTCTATGGGGGGTATCTACTTCTCTGCTGGAGCGTCCATCTACCGCCAGGGCTTTACCTTGGTGAGCCGCTGTTCCCAGCTACCGGATGCCTGGTTCCCAGCGGCGGGAACGCCGCTTCTCCAAGGTAGGCCCGGGCATGGAAACCACCTAGCTATAGGGCCAGCTGCCCAAGATAGCCTGGTGTGGTGGCACAAACAGGGGCCGCAGCAAGGGTGACGGGCCGAATAGAGACTTGACGCAGTTCCAGCCTCGTACCCCAAGGGAGGTCCTTAGGGGGGAACGCCCTAAGCGGGTTTTGGTTTCTTTTGCCCGCTCAAAAGAAACCCCCAGCGGGAAGCGTCCCCGCCAGGCTGGCAAGCCTGATTGCGAAAAGTTGAAGAAGGGTGCACCTTCTCCATCACTCCCATGGATTTCGGACAAAAAGGACGCTGCACATGGAATGCAGCGTCCTTTTTCAACTTATTCCACAGGTACCACCCAGCCGTGGGTGTCGGGAATGGTGCCCCACTGGATGCCGGTGAGGGTGTCGTACAGCTTCTGGGTCAGCGCTCCGATTTGACCGCCGCTGACCTCCACCTTCTGGTCCTCCCAGGCCAGCAGGCCGATGGGGGAGACCACGGCGGCGGTGCCGGTGCCCCAGGCCTCTTCCAGGGTGCCCGCCTTGGCGGCGTCAAACAGCTCCTGGGCGGTGACCAGCCGCTCCTCCACGGGGATGCCCCAATCACGCAGCAGCTCCAGGCAGCTCTTGCGGGTGATGCCGGGGAGCACGGAGCCGGTGAGCTGGGGAGTGATGACGGTGCCGTTTACCTTGAACAGCACGTTCATGGCCCCCACTTCTTCGATATACTTGCGGTGCACGCCGTCCAGCCACAGCACCTGAGAGTAGCCCTGGGCCTCTGCCCGCTCTCCGGCCCGGATGGAGGCGGCGTAGTTGCCGCCGCACTTGGTGTAGCCGGTGCCGCCCCGCACCGCCCGCACGTCCTCGCTCTCCACGTAGATTTTCACCGGGTTGATGCCCTCGGGGTAGTAGGCGCCCACGGGGCAGCAGATGATGGCAAACAGGTAGCTGTGGGAGGCGTGGACACCCAGGGAGCAGTCGGTGGCGATGATGAAGGGGCGGATATACAGGGAGGTACCCAGCTTATTGGGCACCCAGGCCTCATCCACCTTCACCAGAGCCTTCACCGCCTGTACAAAGTCCTCCTCGGGAATCTCGGGGATGCACAGGCGCTGGCAGGAGGAGTTCAGACGCCGGGCGTTCTCCACCGGGCGGAACAGCTGCACTTTGCCCTCGGGGGTGCGGTAGGCCTTCAAGCCCTCAAAAATTTCCTGGGCGTAGTGGAACACCATGCAGGAGGGCTCCATGGACAGGGGGCCGTAGGGCACCACCCGGGCATCGTGCCAGCCCTGGCCGGCGTCGTAGTTCATCAAAAACATGTGGTCGGTAAAGGTCTTACCGAATTGCAGGGTGTCGGGGTCGGGCAGGGGCTTGCGCTGCTCCGCCAGCTTGACTTGAATATCCAGCATGGAACTCGTCTCCTTTACACAGTAAAGCGGTAAATGCTCGGGGTGAGAAGATTGCGTCAACCGAGAACTTCGGCTGACGCAAATACCTCCAGGCAGATACCTGAATGATTGGTGAAAACTATTATAGCAACTGGGACGGGGATGTGCAATGGCATTTTTTCCAATCTGTCCACATTTCTTGCGGCCCTTCCATTTTGATTTCCAATCCCTTGTTTTTACGGGTGGGATTTGATATAATAATTCATCTATATGGAGTTTTGTATTTTCCCGGGGAACGGGGGCGAAAAACCGCCCAAACACCCCGGAGGACCCCTGTGAGACGGGGATTTTGGGACAAAAGGAGTGAATGAGATGAATCGGACATTGTCCCGGCTGCTGGGCCCTCGATTTGGCCTGTACTTTTTGGTTATGATTGTCTTTGCCGCCATCACCGCCCTGCTGGGCAATGTGCAGATGGCCTTGGGAGAGGCTGCGGTGGTGCTGGTGCTGTACCTGCTCTATCTCCGGGCCTCTCTGCTGCGCCGCCGGGAGGCCACCCGGTACCTGGACCAGCTGCTGGGCAGCGTGGACGAGGCCACCCGGGACAGCACCCTCAACTGCCCCCTGCCGGTGATGATGTTCCGCCCCGACACCGAGGAGATCGTGTGGTCCAACGACCGCTTCCTCCACCTGTCCGGGGACCGGAACCGCCTGTTTGACACCAAGCTCACCGACATTGCCCCCCAGTTTGACAGCCGCTGGCTGCTGGAGGGCAAGCACGAGTGCCCCCACGAGGTGGCCATGGGCCGCCGCCGCTACCAGGTGTTCGGCAACGTGGGCCGCACCCAGGAGGAGGGCCAGGAGAGCCTGCTGGCTACCACCTACTGGCTGGACGTCACCGAGGCCAGCAATTTGAAAGAGATCTACCAGGCCACCCGTCCGGTGGTGGCCATCCTGCTGCTGGACAACTACGAGGACACCATCAAGGGGCTGCCGGAAAATGTGGCCTCCAACATGATCGCAGACATCAACCAGCGCATCTCTCAGTGGATGGGGGATGTGGGGGGCATCTTCTGCCGCCTGGACCGGGACCGCTTCCTCTACATCTTTGAGGAGCAGTATTTGCAGGGGTACAAGGAGGAGAAGTTCTCTATTCTGGACTCCATCCGCCAGGTGCAGACCCCCAACGGCATCTCGGTGACCCTATCTCTGGGTATCGGCGTGGATGGGGAGACCCCGGCGGACCTGTACCGCTTTGCCTCTCTGTCCGTGGAGATGGCCCTGTCCCGGGGCGGCGATCAGGCGGTGGTGAAAAACCGCTTCAACTTCGAGTTCTTCGGTGGCCGGGCCAAGGAGACCGAGAAGCGCACCAAGGTCAAGAGCCGGGTCATGGCCTCCGCCCTGGGCGAGCTGGTGGCGGACGCCTCCTGCGTGTTCGTCATGGGCCACGCCGCCGCCGACATGGATGCCGTGGGCGCTGCTGTGGGCGTGTGCGCCATTGCCCGCAAGAAGGGCGTGCCCCACTACATCGTCCGGGAGAGCGGACCCACCCCCGCCGACCAGCTGTACCGCAAGCTGGAGGGGATGGAGGAGTACAAGGACCTGTTTTTGGACAGCCAGGAGACCCTCTTGAAGGCAGACTCCCGGTCCCTGCTGGTGGTGGTGGACACCAACCGCCCCGAGCAGGTGGCCAGCCGAGAGGTGCTCCAGTCCTGCAACAAGGTGGCGGTCATCGACCACCACCGCCGGGCTGCCACCTACATCGAGGGCGGCGCTCTCTACTTCCACGAGCCCTACGCCTCTTCCACCTGTGAGCTGGTCAGCGAGCTGCTGGGCTACCTCATGGAGCCCGGGGAGCTGCTGCGGGGCGAGGCAGAGGCCATGATGGCGGGCCTGATGCTGGACACCAAGAACTTCACCATGCGCACCGGAGGCCGCACCTTTGAGGCCGCCGCCTTCCTGCGCCGGGCCGGAGGAGACACCGGCGAGGTGAAGAAGATGTTCCAGACCGGCCTGGCCGACACCGTGGCCAAGTACGGCATCATTCAAAATGCCAAGATGTACCGGCAAGATATTGCCATTGCGCCGGTAGACCATACCGTCAATCGGGTCACAGCCGCCCAGGCGGCCGATGAGCTGTTGAATATTGCAGGCATCAACACCTCCTTCGTCCTCTATCCCGACGGAGACCGGGTGGTGGTGTCGGCCAGAAGCATCAACGACACCAATGTCCAGGTGATTTTGGAGGCCCTGGGGGGCGGCGGAAACGCCGGAGCCGCCGGAGCCCAGATCGCCGGGCAGACGTTGAAGCAGGTGACGGAATCCCTCATGGCCACTCTGGAGCGGTATTTTAAGACCGACGACCCGGAGGAGATGGGGGAAGAGGAGGAGTAAACACTTCTCCCTAGGGGCTTTCTGAAAAGTCGAAATCATTGACTTTCCCAACAATCAACGCCAGCTACTGCGTTAAAAATGCTCGGAATCCACCCAGGATTCCTGCGCTTTTTGCCTTGTATCTGTCTGTTGCTTGTGGAAAATTCGGCGATTTCTTGGTTTTCAGATACGCCCTCCAAGCAAACCATATTTTTAGGAGGAACACATCATGAAAGTGATTTTACAGCAGGACGTGAAGGGCCACGGCAAGAAGGGCCAGATGGTGGACGTGTCCGACGGGTACGCCCGCAACTTCCTTCTGCCCCGCAAGCTGGCCGTGGAGGCCAGCGCCGAGAACATCAACACCATGAAGATGCAGGATAAGGCCCGCCGTGCCCGTGAGGCCGAGGAGCGTCAGGCCGCCATGGACCTGGTGAGCCGTTTGAAGGAGTGCCCGGTGAAGATCGTGGCCAAGGCTGGCCAGGGTGGCCGCCTGTTCGGCTCTGTGACCACCAAGGAGATCTCCGAGGGCCTCAAGCAGCAGTACAACATCGACATCAACAAGTCCAAGCTGGTGCTGGCTGACCCCATCAAGGCCTTTGGCGGCTACGAGGTCAAGTGCAAGCTGGGCTATGAAATCACCGGAACCGTCCGTGTGATGGTCACCGAGGAGGCGTAAGATTACGCCCACAGTATACAACTGGGAGGGATGACAGTGGACGAATTCAATGGCCTGCGCCTGCCCCACTCGGTGGAGGCGGAACAGGCGGTGCTGGGCTCCATGCTCATCGACGACCGGTGTATTCCCGACGTGGTGGCCCGCCTGACCCCCGACGACTTCTATCTGCGGCAAAATCGGGAGCTGTATCAGGTGCTGTTCACCATGTTCAACCGCTTCGAGACCATCGACCCGGTGACGGTGCTGGACCGCATGAAGCAGGCGGGGGTGTACGACGAGAACACCTCGGTGGCCTACCTGCGCCAGCTCATGGAGATCACCCCCACGGCGGCCAACGTCATGGAGTACGTCAGCATTGTGGCCGACAAGGCCCTGCTGAGAAGAGTGGGGGAGACCGCCGGGGAGCTGGAGGAGATGGTGCGCAGCGAGAGCGGCACCGCCCAGCAGATTCTGGAGGCCGCCGAACAGCGCATTTACGCCATCCGCCAGGGCCGCTCCGCCCAGGGCATGACCCACATCGCCACGGTGATGAGCCAGGTGTGGGAGACCATCAAGGAGCGGCAGGAGAACGGGGCGGAGTTCCCCGGCATCTCCACCGGCCTCATTGACCTGGACCGGAGAATTTCCGGTCTGAACAACTCCGACCTTTTGATTCTCGCCGCCCGACCCGGTATGGGTAAGACCTCCTTGGCCCTGAACATCGGCCTGGAGGCGGGCAAGCACTCGGGCAAGAGCGTGGCCATCTTCTCTCTGGAAATGAGCCGGGAGCAGCTGGGTTTGCGCCTGATCTCCACCGAGTGCCTCATTGACAACAAAAAACTGCTCACCGGCCGCATTGTGGGGGAGGAGGAGTGGTCCCGGCTGGCCATGGCGGTGGCCACCCTCAGCCAGGCCAAGATCTACATGGACGACGACTCCTCCCTGTCCGTGGCGGACATGAACGCCAAGTGCCGCCGCATCAAGGATTTGGGGCTGGTGATCGTGGACTACCTCCAGCTGATGACCTCCGCCGGAGGGCCCACCCGGGCCAGCGACAACCGCCAGCAGATCGTCTCCGACATCTCCCGTTCCATGAAGCTCATGGCCAAGGAATTGAACGTCCCCGTCATCTGCCTGTCCCAGCTCTCCCGTGCCAACGAGAGCCGGGCGGCGGGCCAGCGGCGGCCCATGCTCTCCGACCTGCGGGAATCCGGCTCCATCGAGCAGGACGCCGACATCGTCATGTTCATCTACCGGGAGAGCTACTACGAGGACGACACCGAGAACCCCAACGTGGCCGAGTGCATTGTGGCCAAAAACCGCCACGGCGAGACGGGCACCGTCATGCTGGAGTGGCGGCCCGAGTTCACCACCTTCCGCAATCTGGCCTACAACTACGACGAAGAGGACTACTGATGGCAGAGCTGTTTTCCTACCACCTGATTGCCCCCGGGGACCGGGTGCTGTGCGCCGTGTCCGGGGGAGCGGACTCCATGTATCTGCTCTGCCGCCTCTTGGACGGGGCCAGCCGGGGCGGCTACCAGGTGGGGGCCGCCCACTTCCACCACGGCATCCGTCAGGCCTCCGACGGAGAGGAGGACTTTGTCCGCACTTGGTGTGAACGCCACCAGGTCCCCCTCCATGTGGGCCACGGAGACGTGCCCGCCGCTGCCGCCCAGCGGGGGCAGGGGGTGGAGGAGACCGCCCGGGCCCTGCGCTATGCCTTTCTCTACGACACCGCCCGGCGGGAGGGGTACACCCTCATTGCCACCGGGCACCACGCCGGGGACCAGGCGGAGACGGTGCTCATGCACCTCATCCGGGGCTCTGGACTCCAGGGCCTGCGGGGCATTCAGCCCCGGCAGGGGATGCTCATCCGCCCCATGCTGGAGGTGACCCGGGAGCAAGTGGAGGACTACCTCCGCCGCCGCCACGTCCCCCACGTGGAGGACGAGAGCAACGCCGACCCCGCCTACACCCGCAACCGGATGCGCCACCAGGTGCTGCCCCTGCTCTTTGAACTCAACCCCCAGGCGGTACACCACATCGCCCAGGCGGCGGCCAAGCTGCGGGAGGACGCCCAGCTGTTGGACACCCTGGCCCAGGCCGTGCCCGGGGTGACGGAAGGGCCGGATGGGGTGGCGGTGGACATTTCCCAGCTGCTGACCCAGCCCAGACCGCTGGTGATGCGGCGGCTGGCCCAGGTGCTCACCGGGCTGCACATCCACCCCTCCCAGGTGTACCTGGATGGGCTGTATGGACTCATGGCAGAGGCCCAGAGCGGGGCCCGGCTGGATTTGCCCGGCTATGTGGCCCGGAAAAGCTGGAATCGGCTGGACATCACCCCCGTGAGGGAGGAGAAATCCCGTTGTCCGGTGCCCCTTCGGGATGGATACACCCCGTGGGGGGAATGGCGGGTGGAGTGCCGCACGGCGATATGCCCCCAAGAGAAGGGGGAAGGGCTGTGGCTCGTCCCCGGGGACTATGTGCTCCGCCCCAGAGAGGTGGGGGACACCCTGCAATTGCCCAAGCGACCCACCAAGACGGTGAAAAAACTTATGATCGAGAAGAAAATCCCCTCCCACCTCCGCCCCCGCCTTCCGGTGGTGGCCCAGGGGGAGCGGGTGGCAGCGGTGGCGCTGCTGGGGGTGGACCAGGCCTTTTTGGCCCAGCCCGGACAGCCCGCCCGATCTATCAATGTGACAAAGGAGAACGAAGACCATGCATGAACACGTGGAATCCATTCTGTATAGTGAAGAGCAGCTCCGTCAGCGCGTGAAGGAGCTGGGCGCCCAGATCACCGCCGACTACGCCGGGAAGGAGCCGGTGCTGGCCTCGGTGCTCCGGGGGTCCTACATCTTCATGGCGGACCTGACCCGGGCCATTGACCTGCCGGTGACGGTGGACTTTATGGCGGTGTCCTCCTACGGAGCGGGCACCAAGAGCTCCGGCCAGGTGGAAATTAAGAAGGACCTGTCCGACTCCATCGAGGGCCGGGACCTCATCATCGTGGAGGACATTCTGGACTCCGGCAACACCCTCTTTTACCTCATGGAGATTCTCAAGGCCCGCAAGCCCGCCTCCATCCGCATCTGTACCCTGATGGATAAGCCCGACCGCCGCACCCAGCCCATCGTGGCCGACTATGTGGGCTTTACCATCCCCGACGCCTTTGTGGTGGGCTATGGCCTGGACTACGACGAAAAGTACCGCAATCTGCCCTATGTGGGCATTTTGAAGCCCTCCGTCTACGGCGGCGAGTGAGCCCCTTCGGGGAGAAAAGGAGCTGTATTCAATTTTGAATCGTGGAAAACATGTGCGCAGCGCCGTGGTGTATGTGGTGCTCATTCTGCTGCTGGTGTGGAGCTTTACCGCCTTCCGCTCCGCCCAACAGGAGAACTTCATCTCATACAGCCAGGTGCGAAGCTATTTCTTAAACGAACAGGTCACTGCCTTCCAGGTGGAGGACAACCAGACCCTGGTGCTCCAGATGGAGGACGGAAAGGTGTGGTACCACCGCCTGGCGGATGTGGAGCTGTTCTACAACGACCTGGGGGACGTCATCGACCAGCAGCAGGCCGACGGCACCTTAAAGGAGTTTGACATCCAGCCCGCCTATGAGATGCCTCTGTGGCTGCAAATCACCATCCCCATTGTGGGTACCGTGGTGGTGGTCATGGTGATCTGGGGCGTGATGGCCATGCGCCAGCAAAACGCCCAGGGCGGACAGGGGGGCATGAGCCGTTTCGGCAAGGCCCGCACCGTCCAGGGGGATGGTACCGTGAAGGTCACCTTTGCCGACGTAGCGGGTGCCGACGAGGAGAAGGCCGAGCTGCAAGAGCTGGTGGACTTTTTGCGCAACCCCCAAAAATACATCGACCTGGGCGCCCGCATCCCCAAGGGCGTGCTGCTGGTGGGCCCTCCGGGCACCGGTAAGACCCTGCTGGCCAAGGCCGTGGCAGGGGAGGCGGGGGTGAAGTTCCTGTCCATCTCCGGCTCCGACTTTGTGGAGCTGTACGTGGGCGTGGGCGCCTCCCGTGTCCGTGACCTGTTCGACCAGGCCAAGAAAGAGGCCCCCGCCATTGTCTTCATCGACGAGATCGACGCCGTGGGCCGCCAGCGTGGCGCTGGCCTGGGCGGCGGCCACGACGAGCGGGAGCAGACCCTCAACCAGCTGCTGGTGGAGATGGACGGCTTTGCCGCCAACGAGGGGGTCATCGTGCTGGCCGCCACCAACCGCCAGGACATTCTGGACCCCGCCCTGCTGCGCCCCGGCCGCTTTGACCGCCAGGTGTATGTGGGCCGCCCCGACATGAAGGGCCGGGAGGAGATTCTGAAGGTCCATGCCCGGCGCAAGCCCCTGGCCGAGGACGTGGACCTCAAAGAGGTGTCCCGGGAGACCACCGGCTTCACCGGGGCCGACCTGGAGAACCTGATGAACGAGGCCGCCCTGCTGGCCGCCCGGAAAAACCAGCCCTTCATCACCCTAAAGGACATTCAGGAGTCGGTGATTAAGGTGATTGCCGGCCCCGAGAAGAAGAGCCGGGCCCAGCTGGAGGAGGACCGCCGCATCACCGCCTACCATGAGGCGGGCCACGCCGTGGTCAGCCACGCCCTGTCCACCCAGGACCCGGTGCATCAGATCACCATCGTCCCCCGAGGCCAGGCCGCTGGCATGACCATCAACCGGCCCCAGGAGGACAAGGGCCATGTGAGCCGCCAGGAGCTGTGCGAGACCCTGTGCACGCTGCTGGGCGGCCGGGCCGCCGAGGCCCACGCCCTGGGCTTTGTGTGCACCGGGGCCATCAGCGACTTGCAGCGGGCCTCCGCCATCGCCCGGGACATGGTGACCAAGTACGGCATGAGCGAGAAGCTGGGACTGGTCACCTTCTCCTCCGAGCACGACGAGGTGTTCCTGGGCCGCTCCATGGCCCAGGCCAAGCCCTACTCGGAAGAGACCGCCGCCCTCATTGACAGCGAGGTCAAGCACCTGCTGGACCAGGCCTATGAGGCCTGTCAGGCGATTTTGAAGCGGGACAGCGACAAGCTGGAGCTGGTGGCCCGCTATCTGCTGGCCTTTGAGACCATGGACGCCGCCACCTTCCAGATGGTGTACGACGACCCCCAGGCTCTGGCCCAACAAATCCCCACAGAGGAAGTGGAAAACAATGGATGAACTATGGCAGGACAGCCAGCCCACCACCCCGTCTGAGCCGGAGGGCACCGACGGCCTGGGGAATCTGAATCTCGGTGATCTGTCGGACCTCACCGACCTCACCGAGACCACCACACCCACCCCGCCGTCCAATGCTACCCGGACCAAGAAGGACACCTCCCTGGGCTACGAGCTGTACTTGAATGTCCGCACCCTGGTGTTTGTGCTGGCCGCCCTCATTTTGATCTTCACCTTCGTGGTGCGCATCATTGTGGTCAGCGGCAGCTCCATGGAGAACACCCTGCAAAACGGGGACTCCATGCTGGTGTGGTGCCTGGGCTACGAGCCCAAGCAGGGAGACATTGTGGTGCTCACTCAGCGCTCCTACCAGGAGGACTCTCTGGTCAAGCGGGTCATCGCCACCGAGGGCCAGCGGGTGGACATTGACTACGACACCGGGACCGTCTATGTGGACGGCACCCCATTGGAAGAGGATTATATCAAGGAGGCCATGAAGGTGCCCAACTACGGCGAGGGCGTCAACCATGTGACGGTGCCGGAAGGGTGCATCTTCGTCATGGGCGACAACCGCAACGACTCCGCCGACAGCCGTTACCCCAGCATCGGCATCATCGACACCCGCAGCGTCATCGGGCGGGCGGTGATGGTGCTCTTCCCCTTCCAGGATTTCACCCTGTTGTAACGGAAGGAGGAGAATTCCATGCGTGGAAAGAAACCCTATCAGATTTTGTGGCTGGTGTGCACCCTGGCTCTGGCCGGGCTTGCCACCGGAGTGCGGCTGTGGCAGGAGTCCACCGCCTTTAAGGGGGACTTCGGTCTGCCCGTCCGGGGCGCCACCGCCAGCGTGGCCATGGTGTGTGTGCTGGTGATGGCGGCGGCGGTGCTGTGCATTCTGGCCGCCCGTCAGCCGATTGTTCGGCCCCCGCGCGCTCAGGTCCGGGGCCGGAGATGGGCCATGAGCTTTTTCGCCACCGGAGACCTGGTCTTTCTGGCCCTGATGTGGTTCAGTGCCTTCAGCGCTCTGGCCGCTGTCCCTATGCTCTTTGGACAGGGCCGGGCCCTGTGGAAGGCCTATCAGGTGGCTTTGGCCATGAAGACCTGGCAGGGGGGCGACAACGGCGTGCTGAGTATGGTTACCGCCGTGCTGGCCCTGCTGGCCTTCTTCGGACTGCTGCAAATTGGCCGGGACGGCTACCACCCCGGACGGAGAAGCCGGGGCGGCTTCTGGGCGGCCCTGCCCGCCTGTGCCGGGTGCGGCTGGCTGCTGAACACCTACCGCAACTGCGCCGCTGACCCGGTGCTGTGGGACTATGTGCCCCTGCTGCTGGCGGTGATCGCCGGAATGCTGATGTACACCGACTGGGCGGGCATGTCCTGTGCCGCCGCCCGGCCCCGCCGCACCCTGTGGCTGGCGGGCATGACGGTGGTGTGCTCCTGGGTGGCCCTGGCCTCCAGTCCGGACACCGGCACCGCCATGCTGCTCATCTCCCAGTCTGCCGCCGCCCTGGCGGCCCTGTGGCGGCTGCCCATCAACCTGCAAAATCCGCCCAAGGTGGGCTGGGAGGGAAATCTGGACACCTGCTCCATTCAGGATGCAGAGCCCCAGGTTGAGCCCCAGGACCAGCAGCCGCCTTTGACCCAGCCGGAGCCCCAGCCCCGGGTGGAGGAGGACTGGACCTGGAGCCGGGAAGAATCCCAAGCCATGAATTGTACCGGAGAGAACAAGGAGGAGGATACCCATGTCTGACAATCGTTTTTATATCACAACCCCCATCTACTACCCCAGCGATAAGCTGCACATCGGCCACACCTACTGCACCGTGGCCACCGATGCCATCGCCCGCTATCAGCGTCTGCGGGGCCGTGAGGTGATGTTCCTCACCGGCACCGACGAGCACGGCCAGAAGATCGAGGACAAGGCCGCCGAGGCCGGTGTGTCCCCCAAGGAGTTCGTGGACAAGATCGTGTGCGGCGACCGGGGCGTGCTGGATTTGTGGAAGCTGATGAACATCTCCAACGACCGCTTCATCCGCACCACCGACGACTACCATGTCTCCGCCATCCAGAAGATTTTTAAGAAGATGTACGAGAACGGGGACATCTACAAGGGCAAGTATGTGGGCAAGTACTGCAAGCCCTGCGAGTCCTTCTGGACCGAGTCCCAGCTGGTGGACGGCAAGTGCCCCGACTGCGGCCGGGAGGTCCAGGACGCGGAGGAGGAGGCCTACTTCTTCCGCCTGAGCAAGTACGCCGACCGCATCCAGGACCTGCTGGAGAACACCGACTTCCTGGAGCCCCGCAGCCGGGTCAACGAGATGGTGAACAACTTCATCAAGCCCGGCCTGGAGGACCTGTGCGTCTCCCGCACCTCCTTCACCTGGGGCGTGCCGGTGGACTTCGACCCGGGCCATGTGGTCTATGTGTGGGTGGACGCCCTGTTCAACTACATCACCGCCCTGGGCTTCCTCAACGACCAGTACGACGACTACGACAAGTACTGGCCCGCCGACGTGCACTTCGTGGGCAAGGAGATCGTCCGCTTCCACTCCATCATCTGGCCCGCCATGCTCATGAGCCTGGAACTGCCCCTGCCCAAGAAGGTCTACGGCCACGGCTGGCTGCTCCTGGACGGCGGCAAGATGTCCAAGTCCAAGGGCAACGTGGTGGACCCCTATATCCTGGCGGAGAAGTTCGGGGTGGACGCCCTGCGCTTCTTCCTGCTGCGGACCTTCCCCTTCGGCTCCGACGGCAACTTCTCCAACGAGCTGCTGATCCAGACCATCAACACGGACCTGGCCAACGACCTGGGCAACCTGGTCAGCCGCACCACCGCCATGGTGGGCAAGTACTTCGGCGGCCAGCTGCCCGCCGGGTGCAAGACCTGGGCCGAGCCCCAGGAGGTGGACACCCAGCTGATCGGCATGGCCTCCGCTCTGCGGGACGCCTACCAGAAGGACATGGACACCTACGCCCCCCACAAGGCCCTGGAGGAAGTGTTCAAGGTCATCCAGCGGGCCAACAAGTATATCGACGAGAACGCCCCCTGGGCCCTGGCCAAGGACATGGAGCAAAGCGGCGCCCGCCTGGCCCATGTGCTGTACAACCTGCTGGAGACCACCCGTATCTGCGGCGTGCTCCTCACCCCCTTCATGCCCGAGAGCATGGACAAGCTGTTTGCCCAGATCGGCGCCTGTGAGGGCTGCCGCACTTGGGACAGCGCCGGCGTGTGGGGCAGCTTGAGCGACAGCGCCACCGTGTCCAAGGGTGAGAACCTGTTCCCCCGTGTGGACGCCGAGAAGGCCCTGGAGGAGCTGGAGCGGGTGGCCGAGGAGGCCAAGAAGGCCGCTCTCCCCGCCCTGGAGGTGGAGCCTCTCAGTGAGGAGCAGGTGGACTTTGACACCTTCTGCAAGAACGACCTCCGTGCTGTGAAGGTTGTGAACTGCGAGAACGTGAAGAAGAGCAATAAGCTGCTGAAGTTCACTCTGGACGACGGCACCGGAACTCCCCGCCAGATTCTCTCCGGCATTGCCCAGTACTATAAGCCCGAGGAGCTCATTGGCAAGACCCTGGTGGCCATTGTCAACCTGCCCCCCCGCAAGATGATGGGCCAGGAGAGCCAGGGCATGCTCATTTCCGCCGTGCACACCGAGCGTGGCGAGGAGAAGCTGAACCTGCTCATGGTCAGCGACGCCATCCCCGCCGGGGCTAAGCTGTGCTAACGAGGGTGTCTACCGTGCTCTTTGACACCCACGCCCACTACGATTCCAACCAGTTCAAGGACGACCGCATGGAAGTCCTCGCCGCCCTGCCCCAGGCCGGGGTGGGGCTGGTGGTGAACCCCGGCTGTGACCTGGCCACCTCCCGCACCGCCGTGGAGCTCTCTGAGACCTTCCCCCACGTGTACGCCGCCGTGGGGGTCCACCCCGGGGACTGCGCCGACTGGCAGGACAGCTGGCTTTCTGAATTGGAACAGCTGGCCCGGGAGCACCAGAAGGTGCGGGCCATCGGCGAGATTGGCCTGGACTACTACTGGAAGGACAACCCGCCCCGGGACCTCCAGAAGCACGTCTTCCACGCCCAGATGGACCTGGCGGAGCAGCTAAACCTGCCCATCATCGTCCACGACCGGGAGGCCCACGGGGACTGTCTGGAGGCGGTGCAGGCCCACCCCAATATCACGGGGGTGTACCACTGCTACTCTGGCAGCCTGGAGGACGCCAAAACCCTGGTGAACATGGGATGGATGCTCTCCTTCACCGGAGTGGTCACCTACAAAAATGCCCGCAAGGCGTTGGAGGTGCTGGAGTGGCTGCCTCTGGACCGGATTATGATTGAGACGGATTCTCCCTATCTCTCTCCCGAGCCCTTTAGGGGCCGCCGCAACGACTCCCGCCACGTCTACCGGGTGGCGGAGACCATCGCCCTGGTGAAAAACCTCACCGTGGCAGAGGTGGTGGAGGCCACTACCGCAAATGGATGCCGCTTCTTCGGCATCCAGAAACCAGAATGATGAAACATCACCCAATCTCTGGGAGAAATCCCGGGGATTGGGTGATTTTTTCACAGAATATTCACCTTTGCACCACCAAAGCGGGGTATACTGGGGAAAACGAATGGGAAAGGAAGCATCATCATGGAGCAACTGCAAGAACTGGTGGGTTTGCTCACCGGACATTTTGATAACAAAGCCCAGTTTGAGGCCAAGGAGCAGGCGGGGGAGAGCTTCCCCTATGCCCGCCACGTCAACACCGTGTGCAACGAGAAAATCACCAACCTGCCCGCCGACTTTGAAGGGCTGTTTGTGGTGGAGGAGAGCTACTACACCGGAAACGGCAGCACCCACGCCGCGCCCCACCTGTTCCTCTTTACCCAGGAGGGAGAGGATGTGAAGCTGACCTCCTACGAGATTCCCCAGGGCTACGATAAGAACACCTTTACCTACGACCAGATGGGCGAGGTGGACTACAACCAGTTGAAGGTGTCCGAGAAGTTCACCCCGGCCCTCTACCGCAAGGTGGACGGCGTGTGGGAGGGGGGCAGCGTGAGCATGTTCTCCCCGGTGCTGAAGTTCACCCTCTTCGAGCGGTTTTCTCCTGAGGTGCTGGAAGTCACCGAGAGCATGGAGGTCAACGGCAAGCGCACCTTCGGGTATGACGAGCCCATCCTCTACAAGCGGGTGGAGGCGTAAGCTTCGGCCCTTGACAATTTGACTCCCAGGTGATATAGTGTCCCCATCAAAATGGCGTGGACGGAGAAGAGCCGAAATCAGCAGCTGCCCAGAGAGGGATGTGTTTGGTGCAAGCATCCTGCAATTGCCTTCGGCGGTACCACTCCCGAGCTGCCCGGGACATGACCGGGACGGGACCCTCCCGTTACAGAGGACACAAGCGACGGCGCTTTGCGCCGTAAGCAGGGTGGAACCGTGGGACCATCAGTTTGAACTGTATGCCTCACCCCTGAACCAATCTCAGGGGTGAGGCTTTTTGCATACCTTCGCCCCGAAACAATCTGATAGGAGGGCAATACCATGAGCGAAGAAAAGAATCTGTATACCTTTGAAAATCCCGAGTACCGCAAGACCTATTGGCACACCTGTTCCCATGTGCTGGCCCAGGCCATGAAGCGGCTGCACCCTGAGGTGAAGCTGGCCATCGGCCCCGCCATTGAGAACGGCTTCTACTACGACTTTGACACCCCCGAGCCCTTCTCCGAGACCCAGCTGGCTGAGCTGGAGGCGGAGATGCGCAAGATCTGCAAGGAGAAGCTGAAGCTGGAGCGGTTTGAGCTGCCCCGGGCCGAGGCTCTGGCCCTGATGGAGGAGCGTGAGGAGCCCTACAAGGTGGAGCTCATCAACGACCTGCCCGAGGATGCCGTCATCTCCTTCTACCGTCAGGGCGAGTTTACCGACCTGTGCGCCGGTCCCCACCTGGACTCCACCGGCCGCATCAAGGGCAACGCCATCAAGCTTACCGCCTGCAACGCCGCCTACTGGCGCGGCGACTCCAACCGCCAGACCCTCCAGCGTATCTACGGCGTGGCCTTCCCCAAGAAGGACGAGCTGGATGAGTACCTGGCCAAGATCGAGGAGGCCAAGAAGCGGGACCACCGGAAGCTGGGCCGTGAGCTGGGCCTGTTTATGCTCCGGGACGAGGGCCCCGGCTTCCCCTTCTTCCTGCCCAAGGGCATGGTGCTGCGCAACACCCTGATTGACTACTGGCGTCAGGTGCACAAGCGCTACGGCTATGTGGAGATCTCCACCCCCATGATGCTCAACCGTCAGCTGTGGGAGCGGTCCGGCCACTGGGACCACTACAAGGACAACATGTACACCACCGTCATCGACGGCACCGACTTTGCCATCAAGCCCATGAACTGCCCCGGCGGCATGCTGGTGTACTCCAGCCAGCCCCACTCCTACCGGGACCTGCCCCTGCGTGTGGGTGAGCTGGGCCTGGTGCACCGCCACGAGCTGTCCGGTGCCCTCCACGGCCTGTTCCGGGTGCGCTGCTTCACCCAGGACGACGCCCACATCTTTATGACCTGGGACCAGATGAAGGACGAGATCAAAAACGTGGTGCGCCTGTTCGATGAGGTGTACTCCGTGTTCGGCCTGAGCTATCAGATCGAGGTGTCCACCATGCCCGAGGACCACATGGGCGACGAGAAGGACTGGGACTTCGCCACCGAGACCCTGAAGGCCGCTGTGGAGGAGCTGGGCAAGGACTACGTCATCAACGAGGGCGACGGCGCCTTCTACGGCCCCAAGCTGGACTTCCATCTGGCCGACTCCCTGGGCCGTACCTGGCAGTGCGGCACCATCCAGCTGGACATGCAGCTGCCTGAGCGCTTCGAGCTGGAGTACGTGGGCGAGGACGGCGAGAAGCACCGCCCCGTCATGATCCACCGGGTGGTGCTGGGCTCCATCGAGCGGTTCATCGGCGTCATCACCGAGCACTTTGCCGGTGCTTTCCCCACCTGGCTGTCCCCGGTGCAGGTGAAGGTGCTGCCCGTCACCGACCGGGCCGCCGAGTACGCCGACCAGGTGGCTTCCAAGCTGGACAACATGGGCTTCCGGGTGGAAGTGGACCACCGCAACGAGAAGATCGGCAAGAAGATCCGGGAGGCCCAGCTGGAGAAGGTCCCCTACATGCTGGTGGTGGGCGACCGGGATATGGAGAACGGCACCGTCTCTCCCCGTCACCGTGCCGACGGCGACCTGGGTGCCATGTCCTTCGACGAGTTCGCCGCCCTGCTCACCGAAGTGGTGAACACCAAGGCCAAGAAGTAAGATATGAATGTTAAACTGACGATACAGTACGACGGCACACGCTACGACGGCTGGCAGCGTCAGGGCAACACCGACAACACCCTCCAGGGCCGCCTGGAGGGTGTGTTGTCCCGTATGGTGGGGAAGCCTGTGGAAATCCAGGGGGCGGGCCGCACCGACGCCGGGGTCCACGCCCGTGGCCAGGTGGCCAGCGTTCATCTGCCAGAGGGCTACACCCCCCAGGAGGTACAGAACTACCTCAACCGCTATCTTCCCGAGGATGTGGCGGTTGTAGAAGTAGTGGAAGTGGGGGAGCGGTTCCACGCCCGCCTGTCCGCCACGGGCAAGGAGTACCGCTACCACATCCGTATGGGCAAGGTTCCCGACGTGTTCGCCCGGAAATACCAGTACCGGGTGGAGGAGCCTTTGGACCTGGCTGCCATGGAGCGGGCCGCTGGGTACCTCACCGGGAAGCACGACTTCCGCTCCTTTTGTGGAAACCGCCGCTTCAAAAAGTCCACGGTGCGGGAAGTTTTCCACATCGGAGTCGAGGTGTGTGGAAGTGATTTGACCCTCATTTACCGGGGGGACGGCTTCCTGTACAACATGGTGCGGATTTTGACCGGCACCTTGCTGGAGGTGGGGCTGGGCCAGCGCACCCCTGAGAGCATGGTGGATGTGTTGGAGGCCCGTGAGCGCACCGCAGCGGGGAAAACCGCCCCTGCCCAGGGCCTGGTGCTGCAAGAGGTGTACTACCCTTGAGATTTTATAAATATTTGTGAAAGTCCATTTACACCGGGTGGAATTTCCGGTAAACTGAGGGTAACTGTACATCCGGCCTCCATGGGAGGCGGAGAGAAAGCGAGGAACGGCCATGAGAGACAAGCGTTTGTTGGCTCTGGCGGCTTGGGCGGCAGCCCTGGCCCTGTTGGCCGCAGGGTGTGGAGACACTGCCAGTCAGGTAGGGACCCAGGCCCCCGCTACCCAGAGGGTGGAGCACACCCAGCCGGGGACGGTGGAGTCGGAGCAGCCCCAGGCGAGTCCAACTCCCTCTCCCAGCCCGGAGGTGACCCAGAAGCCCCAGGAGACGGCCACTCCCACCACGCCGCCCACCCCCAAGCCCACCCAGTCCGGGCAGGGGGGCAGCTCTCTGGGGGGCGGGGGCAGCCAGGGAGGCGGTTCCTCTACCGGGGGTTCGTCCACCTCCAAGCCCCAGACCCTCAGCCCCAGCGGCAAGGCGTACCGCTACTATGACACGGTGCAGCCCACCTACCTCAAGGGGGTGCTGATTGTCAACAAGACCTACGCTTTGCCCCGCAGCTATGGCGGCTATAACGCCACAGCCAGCGCCGCCCTCAGCCGCCTCCAGGCGGGGGCCAGAAACGCCGGGTTCTCCATGCCTCTGCTCAGCGGTTACCGCTCCTTTGACTACCAGGACAAGCTGTACCGCAAGTATGCCGCCACAGACGGTGTGGCGGCGGCCAACACCTATTCCGCCTGGCCGGGACACTCGGAGCACCAGACGGGACTGGCCTTTGACATCGGCAGCATCAGCAACAACTACGGCAACACCCCGGCGGGGAAGTGGCTGGCCGCCCACGCCCACGAGTACGGATTCATCATCCGCTACCCCAAGGGGAAGGAGAGTATCACCGGGTACCAGTACGAGCCCTGGCACGTGCGCTACCTGGGGGTAGAGCTGGCCACCAAGGTGTATGAGAGTGGATTGTGCCTGGAGGAGTATCTCTCCCAGCCCGACCCAACGCCCACACCGGAGGTCACTCCCACCCCGGCTCCCACACCAACTCCCACGCCTACTCCCACCCCGACCCCGGAGCCCAATCCGGTCCCCACGGTGGAGCCCACCCCGGAGCCGGAGACCACCCCGACCCCGGAGGTCACTCCTTCGCCCACAGAGCCGGGTGGAGAGACATAAGAATGAAATTAAGCCCTCAGAGCGAAGCTCTGAGGGCTTAATATTTGCATTATATTAGGGGAAATAGCAGTAGTGTCAGGCCAGGCAGTACCAGAATACAGATGAGGGCGGGGGGATGAATCCCTGCCTCTGTCGCCATAAAGAAGAAAGGCATGCGCAGTAACAAGTTCGTCAGGTGTGCCTAGGTCTACTACATGAGCTGTTCAGTAATCTCATACTGGAAGAGTCTGGTCCAGGTCCCCACTAGAAATTCCCTATCGGACAGGAAGAGGCAGTCGGAGAGCCAGGTGATTTTACTGGTGTGGTGCAACTCCTCCGTGGAAATATAAAACCGGGTGCTCACATCTTTGCGGTCCAGAATGGTGAGATCATGGTGAAAGTCGTTGGGAATGGCCAGATAGCGGCTGGAGCCCACCACAGAGATACAGGGGGAACAGCGGAAATGTTTCGGTAAGTCAATCTCCGTGGTATGACCATCCGGGGAAATAAGATACAAGACACTGCCACCTAAGATGGGATGTTTGCGGAAGGAGGTCACGGCAAGATATCCCCCATCTATGATTCCTGGCCGGGAAGTGACCAGACAATTAATCTTGTGGTCTACCACCGAACAGCTGTGTATCGTACCCTGTGGGTCCATCACCACATAGGAGGGAAAGTCCCAGTTTTTTCCCCTATCATGGATCAGGAAGTGGAGCAGACCATCTGACACCCCGGCGAAATACAGGAATTTGTCTGGGCAGGTATAGATGGGGGTAAACTGTCCCGTGGAAAGGCAGTACCGACACACGCCCTCATCGTACCCCAAGACGACGCTGTCCGGCCCACAGCGGAAGATGGGCCGTTCCCTCCACAGGTGATCCGGCCAATGGCCCAGCGAGTGGAGGGTGTTGTCCCGCCAGTGGAACAAGCCCCCGGTGGTATTGAGGATCAGCAGGGAGCCGTCGTGTAGATAGGCCATGGAGCTGGGGTCGCGCACATAAATGGTTTTCTCCAGAGCCAGGGCGGGAAGAGAGAAGATACGAATACACCGATCCCCTGACACGGCTAGAAATTTGCCATCGGGGGAGGGCACCAGATCGTATGCCGGATACTTGTAGATACGTTTCAACTGTAATTGCTGCATATCATTGTCCTCCTGACATTCAGGTGTGCATGGAATGAATGGCGGCGGCCCAAAGGGATTTGAAGGCCGTCTTTGTCCCGTTGGAGTTGTAGCAATGGTGCACCTCCTATCCGGTAACCTTGTCCGATTCGGGAATGGGATAATGAAGTCCATCCATACACACCTCTTGGGCGTGGAGCAGCAGCGCAGAATCCCCAATTTCCACCGCAATGTTGTATTCCAGGGGGTACTGCCGGAGCCAATGGTCCGTGGAGGTGGCGGTGGTGGTTCGGACCAGGACCGAGGTCAATTCGTAGTAGTCGCAGGCCTGAAAATCAAAGGTGCTGTTGACCTTCATCTTTTCCACCCACAGACATGAGGTACAGCCTGTAAAGGCGAGTTTGTGGGTGGTAGTGTTGCCGTAGTCAGTGGATTCCAAATCAAATTCTACCTTTTTATTGGGTAAATCCACATGAAAGCGGCGAATCACGGAAGCATAGACATCCTGTAGAGCGGTGTTGAGATCAGTCATGTCAGACCTCCTTATGTGTTTGCGTGTTTCCCGCCAATTTTCCCCAAACGCTCCAAATCCCGGCGGAGCACCTTTCGGCTATCCATGCCGATGTACCCGCACACCAGCACCAGGGCCAGGGCTACCACGGCGCAGATGGCTGCGGCCCCATAAATCTGATGCGTTACGGCAACGTACAAGAGTGCACCAAACAAGACCAGGGCCCACAGAAGCATCCCAAACACACGGCACATATGGATGAAAAATGCCTGATGGAGCACTTGGGGAACCGGCTCACAGGTGGATGTCTCCAGGGTCACCCCATCCCCCGTGATCTCCAGTTTTGGGGGATGCAGGGCGTTGTTCGACTTGGTGACTTGGACCGTGCAAGAACCGTCTTTGGTGGGACGGAGCACAGCCCCCAGGCGGTAGGGCATCACGTCATCCCATTTGGTGTCGCCGAAATGCAGGGCAGCCTGTAATGGTGCGGTGATCACAATGCCCAGGGCGGCCAAGACCTTCCATTTGCTGGTTAAGGGCGGGTCCTGGGTCAGGGTGAGGGTCTCACCCTCTGCCACGTCCACTTCCACCGGGGTATCCGGGGACAAATCCATCCGGTTTCCATGATGCATAAAGTGCATCCCCAGTCCTTCGGGGAGAATTCCGTGTAAGCGTACATTCATAGATTATCTCCTCCTGTTTGTGTGCCTTTAAGGGTCCGGCGGTACTCCTCCAGCTGCGCCTGGGAGAAGGGGCAGTCCGGGTTTCCGTCATAGACCGAGAGAATCCAACGCAGTACCTCCCGGTTTCTCGGGTCAAGTTCCAGTGCACGGGTGAGGTGCCAGTGGATGAGGGCATCCGCCCCCAGGATCGAGGGCTCCATGAAGGTCAGGTAGTTGCAGATGGTCAGGTGTTTGTCCGGGCTCTCCTCCTGGGAGATGACGTACATGAGGAACGCGTACATGGTCAGGCTGTTTACCTTGGGAAAGTCGTGGGACAGGTGGTCAAAGGAGAACTCATAGGACACCATGGACAGGTCCCGGTACACGCTGGCAAAATGCAGGTGCATGATCTCCTTTTGTAGGGGCTTCCGGTAGATGTCTGGAATATCCCGGGGGCCGGTGTTTCTCTGGATGGAGACGGCGTACACATAGCAGGGGGCCCAGTCCTTCTCGTCATCGTCGCAGTCCAGCAGCGGGAGAATCTGTGCCACATCCTCGGTGCGGGGGCACAGGCCGTGCTCATTGAGAAACTCCTCCGCTTCGTTGGGCACTTCGCCATACAGCAGAGACTCCTCCAGATTGTGGGCCACGTCCACCCCCAGAAACTCCAGCCCATAGCCGTAAGCCCGCTCCAAGGGGGTGGAGTCGTACACGATGACCTCACAGGGGAAATGGAATTGCCGCAGCAGGGAGCACAACTCCATCATTTTGGCCAGCCCCTGTTGGGAAGGGGGATTCTGCCACTGGTCCAGGGATTGCGCGTACTGGTCCAGCAGTTGGGAAAACTCTTTCTTGGACTCGTTGGGGTAAAAATCGGCACCGTCCAGACACCGGCCAATGCCTCGATAACGGGTCTGAATGGGGACAACGTCATACAACATTCCGGGTCACCTTCCTCTATACATGTATTGAAAATGGGGTTTTGTGATGGCAACGTCAAAATAAAATGGATAACGACAAATCGCAGCGACAAAAAGTCCTCGGCAGAGTTTTCCCGCCTGCTGGCGGGAAAATAAATTAAAATCCGTTTTTTCCGGGGACATGTGCATCGGAAAAAACACTTCTCAGCCCGCTAGTGTGGAATCGGGTCGTCCTTTGACCCGATTATGCATGCAGCGGGCTGTAACTCTTCGAAACAATGCTGGCATTTTTGAGAATCGTGTCGAACTGGTTCGACACGATAAACGCTCCTGGAATCCCAGCGATTCCAGGAGCGTTGCTGTGGGTGTTGTCTGATGGGGAAGTCCTGGCCTTCCTCAGGGCTTGGGGGTAGGAGCCTTCTGGGTGGGAGCCGGGGCAGCGGGATTGGGGGTGACGGAGTCAAACACCGTCTTGGCAGAGGCGCACAGGCCAGCCAGTCCCTGAATCTCGCTGGGAATGATGATCTTGGTGGCCCGGCCGTCGGCGGCCTTCTGGAAGGCCTCCAGAGCCTTGAGCTGGAGCACTTCGGAGTTGGGGGCGGCCTCGTTCAACAGCTTCAAAGCGTCGGCGGTGGCCTGCTGCACCTTCAGAATGGCCTCGCTTTCCGCCTCGGCGGCCAGGATACGGGCGGTCTTTTCGGCCTCGGCCTGCATGATCTTGGCCTGCTTGGCGGCGTCAGCCCGGAGAATGGCGGACTGCTTCTCGCCCTCAGCCACCAGAATCTGAGACTGCTTCTGGCCCTCGGCCTGGAGGATGGCTTCCCGGCGCTCGCGCTCGGCACGCATCTGTTTCTCCATGGACTCCTGAATGTCCCGGGGAGGCATGATGTTCTTCAGCTCCACGCGGTTGACCTTGATGCCCCAGGGGTCGGTGGCTTCGTCCAGAATGGAGCGCATCTGGGTGTTGATGTGGTCACGGCTGGTGAGGGACTGGTCCAGCTCCAAATCGCCGATGATGTTACGCAGGGTGGTGGCGGTGAGGTTCTCAATGGCGCTCAGGGGCTGCTCCACACCATAGGTATACAGCTTGGGGTCGGTGATCTGGAAATACAGAACGGTGTCGATCTGCATGGTGACGTTGTCCTTGGTGATGACGGGCTGGGGCGCAAAGTCCACAACCTGCTCTTTCAGGGAGACCATTTTGGCCACGCGCTCAATAAAGGGAATCTTGAAGTGGAGACCCACGCTCCACACGGCACGGAACGCGCCCAAACGCTCCACAACCATGGCCTTGGACTGGGGTACTACCTTGACGTTGGCGGCAATGACCAGCAGAATGATGATGATCACGGCCACTGGGATGGCGATAGCCAACAAATCGTTCATTTAACTTCCTCCTTACTCTTTTCAACCATAACTTTGACACCTTCTATGCGCAGCACCCGTACCATGGCCCCAGCGGGGATGGGGGTGTCGTGCTCACTGCGAGCGGTCCAGGTGACACCGCCGATGGTGACGGCGCCGGTGCCCTGGATGTTGTCAATGTCCTGGGTGACCCGGGCCTCTTGCCCAATGACCCGGTCAGCGTTGGTGGGCTCCACCCGGGTGTTCAGATATTTTTTTGCCAGGGGGCGCAGGGCCACCAGACACACCAGGGAGAGTACAATGAAAATGCCCAGTTGCAGCCAGATGTTTCCTCCGGCCAGGGCACACACCAGCGCACCCAGAGAACCGATGGCAAACCACACGGAAGTCAGGCCCACGGTGGCGGCTTCGGCGACCGCGAAGATAATCAGCAGCGCCAGCCAGACAATTTGATAAACAGTGTCCATACTGGTCACCTCCTTTGGGGGTAGTATAGCACATGCCTTTCAGCGATACCACTACAATTTGTAACCATTAAGCAAAATATCAAAAAATTATTATCCTTGTCATAGGGTGTCAAATTGGGTATAATAAGAAAGATTATGACCATTTGAAGACGACAGGGGAAACCCCCGGAGAGGATGGAATATGGACGGGAAACTGCAATTTGTCATTCCCACCCTGCTGGGGGTGGAGAGCCTGGTGAGCTATGAGGTGAAGAAGCTGGGCCTTGCCGACGTGCGGGCGGAAAACGGCCGGGTGCTGTGCACCGGCACCAAGAAGGACATACCCCGGCTGAATCTGAACCTGCGCACCGGCGCAAGAGTGCTCATTCTCCTGGGGGAGTTTATGGCCCCCAACTTTGAGGCCCTCTTTGAGGGCACCTACGCTCTGCCCTGGGAGGAGTTCATCCCCCGGGAGGGCAAGTTTCCGGTGAAGGGCTACGCCATCAACTCCGCCCTCCACGCCGTGCCCACCTGCCAGGCCATGGTGAAAAAGGCCATTGCCAAGCGGCTGGGCAAGGTGTATGGGCTGGAGACCCTGCCGGAGACGGGGGTGCTGTACCAGGTCCAGTTTGCCATCTTCAAGGACCGGGCCTCCCTGATGCTGGACACCTCCGGCGAGGGCCTGTACAAGCGGGGCTATCGGGCCCAGGGGGTGGCCGCCCCCTTGAAGGAGACCTTGGCGGCGGCCATGGTGGCCCTGTCCCGCTATAAGGGAAAGGACCCCTTCTGCGACCCCTTCTGCGGCTCTGGTACCATCGCCATTGAGGCCGCCCTCATCGCCAAGAACCGGGCCCCTGGCCTGGGCCGCTCCTTCTCCTCCCAGAAGTGGGTCCAGCTGCCCTCTGGGCTGTGGCTGGACGCCGCCGACGAGGCCATGGACGGGGAGTTTGACGGAAACTACGAGATCTGGGGCGGCGACATCGACCCTAAGGCGGTGGAGCTGGCCCGGCACAACGCCCAGCTGGCCGAGGTGGACGATGTGGTGTCCTTTGAAGTGGCGGACGCCACCCGGTTCCACTGGGGCGGCCTGCGGGGACGAGTGGTCACCAATCCCCCCTACGGCGAGCGGCTGATGGAGAAGCGGGAGGCCGAGGAGCTGTATCGGGCCTTTGGCCGGGCCATGGACAAGTTCCCCGACGGCTGGCAGGTGTCCATTCTGTCCTCTCACACCGAGTTCGAGCGCACTTACGGGAAAAAGGCGGACAAGAAGCGGAAGCTGTACAACGGCATGCTCAAGTGCGACCTGTTCCAGTACGGCGTGAAGTGATGGAGAGAGAATGGGATGAAACATTTATTTATCGTCAACCCCGCAGCCGGAAAAGCGGGGAACGAAAATGAGTTACTGGACCAGATCCAGGAGTTGGACCTGGACTGTGAAGTGGTGCACACCCAGCACCAGGAGGAGGCCTGTGAGATCGCCCGGGCCGCCGCCCAGCGGGGCGAGCCCCTGCGCATCTACGCTTGCGGTGGGGACGGCACCTTAAACGAGGTCATCAACGGGGCAGCGGGCTTTGACCATGTGGCGGTGACCAACGTGCCCCTGGGCACAGGCAACGACTTTTTGAAAATCTTCGGCCCGGAGAATAAGGAGAAGTTTGCCCAACTGGAGGAGCTCAGCCGAGGCCCTCAGGTGGCCCTTGACCTGATGGAGTGCAACGGCAAGCTGGGGGTGGATATCTTCTGTGCGGGAGTGGATGCCCGCATTGCCGCCGACGTGCACAAGTACCGCCGTCTGCCCCTGGTACGGGGCATTGGGGCCTATATCCTCTCGCTGGTGGCCAATGTCTTATTTAAAGGTATTAGCCGCCAGACCCAGGTGGAGGCGGGGGAGTACGCCTACCAGGGTCAGACTGCCATTGTATGTGTGTGCAATGGCCGCTATTACGGCGGCGGCTTTATGCCCGTGGGGGACAACCTCCCCGACGACGGCAAGCTGGAGATGCTGGTGGTGCCCAAGGTCAGCCGCAGAACCTTCTTCCGCCTGGTGGGGGAGTACGCCAAGGGCCGCTATCGTCAGCACCCGGATTTGATTACGGCGGTGGAGGGCACCGAGTTCACCATCACCGCTCCCCAGCCCCTGGTGGCGGTGGTGGACGGAGAGGTGCTGCGAGAGCAGCGCTACCACATCCGCCTATCCGACAAGAAGGTGAGTTTCTTCTACCCCCAGGGCCTCAGTTATCAGCCCCGGATGGAAGAGGCGAATTAGCACTCTCCCTGTCGCCTTGTGAACAAAAGATGAATTTTTTTCACTCAACCTCTATTTCTCAAAAATAGGGGTTGATTTTTTGGAGTGAAACGGTTATTATCTTATCTAGAGTTAGCACTCGGGTAAAATGAGTGCTAACCTATGAAACCGTAAACCATTGGATTGATATAAGGAGGAACCAATTATGACTCTGAAACCTCTGGCAGATCGCGTGATCTTGAAGGCCATGGAGGCCCAGGAAACCACCAAGGGCGGCATCATTCTCACCGCCAGCACCAAGGAGAAGCCCGAGATGGCCGAAGTTGTGGCCGTTGGCCCCGGCGGCGTGGTAGACGGCAAGGAAGTCGTCATGACCGTGAAGGTGGGCGACAAGGTGCTCACCAGCAAGTACTCCGGCACCGAAGTCAAGGTGGATGGAGAAGAGTACAATATTGTTCGTCAGAATGACATTCTGGCCATTGTCGAGGACTAAAAGCGAAGGTATTTTCAGCCGTCCACTTTGAGGGACCCGCCGAGAGGCGGGACGCCGCTTATGCGGCGCAGGTTGGCGGAATTGACTTCCGACAACCGCATATGAAATCACCCCAACGGGGTACCCCGCAAAACTGGTTTTGCGGGGCGGACGGCGAGGAGTACAATATTGTTCGTCAGAATGACATTCTGGCCATTGTCGAGGACTAAAAGC
>ERZ1643251.891-NODE-891-length-37499-cov-8.445278_pt1 | contig 37499 bp, 34 predicted proteins | sample MGYA00579261_ERZ1643251 | MGnify/ENA primary metagenome ERZ1643251 (study PRJEB29033, sample SAMEA4952267) | chicken gut metagenome | biome: Broiler Chicken; feature: Gastrointestinal Tract; material: Caecum | place: Ireland | collected 2018 | study: Broiler... | reverse complement strand
AGCTAACTAATTTTTACCGTGCGGGTGTCCAACTTGCACTTGCAATTTGCGAAAACTTTTATTTTTTTGCCAAAACCGCTTTTACTTCAAATCAATACCCTTATCGGCAAAGGCTTTCAGCAGCAAATCCATATCGGACGGAATGGAAATCGGCTCGCCGCAGGCGGCGATGGCGTTGGCTACGTCTTTCAGGCCATTGCCGGTGACGACGCTCACCACCGTATCCTTGGCTCCAATTGCGCCCTGTTCACAGAGCTTCTTGACGCCCGCTGTTCCCGTGACGCCGGCCGGTTCGCCAAAGACGCCGCAGGTGCGGCCCAGGAGCTTCTGAGCGGCCATAATTTCCTCGTCGGTAACATTGACCACCAGGCCATTGGACTCCCGAATCGCCATCAGCGCTTTCTCAGCGTTGCGGGGCACGCCCACGGCAATGGAATCGGCCAGGGTGTTCTCCTCCATGGGCTCCCAGGGTTTATTCTCGGCAATGGCCCGGTTCAGGGGGCAGCACCCGGCGGCCTGAGCAGAAATCAGACGGGGCAGCCGGTCAATAAAGCCGATGGCATAGAGGTCTTTTAAGCCCTTCCACAGTCCGGCAATGGTGCAGCCGTCACCCACGGAAATGGCGATATAGTCGGGAACCTGCCAGTTCAGCTGCTCCATAATCTCCAGAGCCACAGTCTTTTTGCCCTCGGAGAGATAGGGGTTGATGGCGGCGTTGCGGTTGTACCAGCCCCAACGGTCAATGGCGGCCTTGGACAGCTCAAAGGTCTCCTCATAGGTGCCCTGGACGGAAATCACTGTGGCGCCGAAGGTCATCAGCTGGGCAACTTTGCCCTTGGGAGCACGGGACGGAACGAAGATATACGTTTTCAGACCGGCGGCGGCAGCATTGCCCGCCAGGGACGATGCGGCGTTGCCGGTGGACGAACAGGCGATAACCTCCGCCCCGGCCTCCCGTGCCTTGGCTACAGCCATGGCGGAAGCCCGGTCCTTGAGAGACGCCGTGGGGTTCAGGCCGTCATCCTTGACCCACAGTTTTTTCAGGCCCAGCTGGGCCGCCAGACGGGGTTCCTCATAAAGAGGGCTGCCGCCCACCCGCAGGGGCGGGGCCTCGGTGCTCTCCTCCACGGGCAGCAATTCCCGGTAACGCCACATGGTGGGGTCCTGCCGGTTTTTCAGCGTCTCTTTGGTGAAATTGGCCTTGATGTAGTCGTAATCGTAGATAATATCGAGGATACCGCCGCAGTCGCAGGTGGTCACATTGGGCGTCGCCTCGTATTCTTTACCGCAGCGGATGCAGCGGGCGCATTTAACGTGTTTCATACCTTCACTCCTCATAATATCGGTCCAGATTCCAGCGGATGGGATTATTTTCAATGTACTGCCAGATTTGCTGATAGTCCTGATGGTTTCTCACAACATGTTCATAGTATCCAGTCTGCCATATCCGTTTTTCAAACCTTGGCAAAGTGCCTCGCTTAACGGCTTGAATATACGCATTGGTTGTCATGGTTTTGTACCATTGTACAATTTCTTGTAGGGCGGGACCTGTGTGCCCCGCCGTCTGGACGCAGTTTTGTATCCGCAATAAGGCGTGTACATGGTTTGGCATCACGACAAAAATATCCACATGGCAGTGCGGAAACTTTCCATTAATTTCTCTCATCCAGTGCCAAGCTATTTGGGCAGCTGGTTCTTGCGGCGGGACACATAGGTCCCGCCCTACAACACAATTTCCGAAAATTTTCTTCTTGCCTTGTGTGCAGATTGTTATGAAATACGCGCCGTTTTGGCTGTAATCGTACTCTGGCAGACGCAATTTCTTTCGTTGTGGCAGCTCCATACATTCACCATGCAGACAAAACCGGGCGGGGCGATGGCCCCGCCCGGTTGGCGTATGTACCGTTTTTTGAACTTACAGGGATTTGAGCACGCCGGTGGCTTCGTTGAACTCGTTGATGAGTTCGTCCAGCTCCTTGGCCTGCGCATGGACAGCGTCCCAGGTGCCCTTGGTATCGTACCACAGAGCGTTGAGGTCCTCGACGCTGCGGGCCTGCTGCTCCACCCAGGTATAATACTTGAGGTTATGGACCCGCTTGCGCTCGGCGTAGGTCAGCTCCATCATGCTGTCGGTCTTGAGGCCCAGCATATGGAGGTTGTGGTCCAGGGCCGCCTCGTGGAGATTATACGGGCCGTGCATCTCATTGAGCTCCTCAATGCGGGACTGATACATGACGGCGGAGTCGGTGAGAACCGTACCCACCACATCATGCTCCGTCAGCTCGTAATACTTTGCCATCTTGATGCAGCAGAGGATATTGGCGATGCCGGAAATGCCCAGCCAGGTCAGCTTTTCGATGAGCTCGTCCTCCAGGCCCAGCTCCTCCTTGAGGTACTTCTGACCGTCGGGGGTATTGAACAGCCGCAGCAATCTCTGAGAATCCTCGTCGTCGATGGCAATGGCCATATCGGTATTCTTGACATTGTGAATCCAGGGGATATGCTTGTCACCGATGCCCTCGATGCGGTGGCCGCCGAAGCCGTTGTTGAGAATGGTGGGGCACTGGAGGGCTTCGCCCACAGCCAGCTTCAAATGAGGGTACTTGTCCTTCAGCAGATCACCGGCGCTCATGGTACCGGCGGAGCCGGAGGTAAAGGCAGCGGCGGCAAAGGTGTCGCCGGGACGCTTGATGGCCTCGAACAAGTCGGCCAGAGCGTTGCCGGTGACGTTGTAGTGCCACAGGGGGTTGCCCATCTCCTCGAACTGGTTGAAGATCATCATGGTGGGGTCCTGTTTCAGCTCCCACGTCTTATCGAAAATCTCCTTGACGTTGGACTCACAGCCGGGGGTGGCGATGACCTGTCCGGCAATCTTGGACAGCCACTCGAAGCGCTCCTTGCTCATTTCAGCGGGCAGGATAGCCACGGAATCACAGGCCAGCAGCTTGGAGTTGAAGGCGCCGCCGCGGCAATAGTTGCCGGTGGAGGGCCAGACGGCGTGATGGTAGGTGGCGTCAAACTGGCCGGTGACGAGACGGGGGGCCAGACAGCCGAAGGAAGCGCCCACCTTATGGCAGCCGGTGGGGAACCACTTGCCGGCCATGGCGATGATCCGGCAGGGCACGCCGGACAGGCTGGAGGGGATCTCCACATAGTTGGGAACCGCCTGGTACAGGCCGCCGAACTCCTTGGCCTCATTCTTCCAGGTGATACGGAACAGGTTCATGGGGTCCACATCCCACAGGCCGATGTTCTTCAAACGGGCCTGAATCTTCTCGGGAATGGTCTCCGGGTGCTGCATCTGGGCGATGGTGGGGATGATGACGTGGTTTTCCTTGGCCTTCTGGATGTTGTGGGCCAGGCCTTCCTTGTGGATGGACAGATCAATCATTTTTTGTCTCCTCCTGTTTTCACATCAAGATACGAGTACAGCGTATATTTGGAAATCCCAAAGTGCTTTGCGATCTTGTCGCCGGATTTGGTGATGAGCAGCGCCCCGTTTTTGTTGAGGAACTGGATGGCTTTTACCTTGTCATCCTTGTTCATCATAGCCACGGGCTTGCCCACCAGCTCCACCGACTGGCGGATGAGGTCATCCAGCAGGTCGGTGACGTTGAGGGTGATGCGCTCCGGCTCCTTCTGCTGGGTGTCCTTGGGAGAGATCAATTCCCCAAGGGCCCGGTCAAACATAGTCAGAGCCGAAATATCGAAGTTGATGCAGAAGATGGCGGCCACCTCGCCGTTGTCATCCCGGATGTAGATGGAGGTGGATTTGAGAATTTTGCCGTCGGGGGTCCGGGTCAGGTAGCTGGGATGGTCCGACGGGTCCCGCTCGGCCTTGCCCAGCTGTTCCAGTACCACATGGGAAGGACCGTCCCCCAGCTTGCGGCCCGTCACATGGCCGTTATAGATGTCCACGATGGAGCTGTAGGCGCTTTTCTCCGTAATCTCGTGGATGACCACCTCGCAGTTGGAACCGAACTGCTCGGCCACTCCCTTGGCGATCTGCTTGAGCGTCTGCATTTCCTGTTCTTTCAACATGGATATCCCTCCATTGGCACACGGCTTCGTCTCTACCTATTTCTATATGGCTCCATCATACCATAAAATACAAAAAAATCAATGGAGTTTCACAAAAATTTTCAGCATTACAAAAATTTAGTTTGACATCTGCCGGACTTGTGCTATGATGGAGACAGCAAGGGAGCTGCGGCAGCGGCCCAGCCCCGATTTTTCCGGTAAAAAGAAAGCGACTTAACCGTCAATTTTTTGAGGAGGATGTCACCTATGAACTTTGAAGCCATCAAGCAGGCAGCCAAGGGTTATGAAGCCAACATGAGCCAGTTCCTGCGGGATATGATCGCCATTCCCAGCGAGAGCTGCGAGGAAGAGGGCGTCGTCAAGCGCATCGCCGCCGAGATGGAAAAGCTGGGCTACGACAAGGTAGAGTTCGACGGCCTGGGCAACGTCATCGGCTGGATGGGCCAGGGCGAGAAGATCATCGCCATCGACTCCCACATCGACACCGTGGGCATCGGCAACATCAACAACTGGGAAGCCGATCCCTACAAGGGTTTTGAGACCGACGCCGTCATCTACGGCCGCGGCGGCTCCGACCAGGAGGGCGGCATGGCTTCCGCCGTCTACGGCACCAAGATCATGAAGGACATGGGCCTGATTCCCGCAGGCTACAAGATCATGGTTGTCGGCTCTGTCCAGGAAGAGGACTGCGACGGCATGTGCTGGCAGTACATCGTCAACAAGTATTTCCCCGCCAACGGCATCAAGAAGGAGCAGGTGGAATTCGTCATCTCCACCGAGCCCACTGACGGCGGCATCTACCGCGGTCACCGCGGCCGTATGGAGATCCGTGTGGATGTCAAGGGCATCTCCTGCCACGGCTCCGCTCCCGAGCGCGGCGACAACGCCATTTATAAGATGGCCGACATTCTCCAGGAGGTCCGGGCCCTCAATGAGAACCCCGCCGACGACTCCGTGGAGATCAAGGGTCTCGTGAAGATGCTGGACCCCAAGTACAACCCCGACCACTACGAGGACGCCCGGTTCCTGGGCCGCGGCACCTGCACCACCTCTCAGATTTTCTACACCAGCCCCAGCCGCTGCGCCGTGGCCGACTCCTGCTCCATCTCCATCGACCGCCGCATGACCGCCGGCGAGACCTGGGACTCCTGCCTCCAGGAGATCCGCGACCTGCCCAGCGTGAAGAAGTACGGCGACGACGTGAAGGTGTCCATGTACATGTACGACCGTCCCTCCTGGACCGGCGAGGTCTATGAGACCGAGGCCTACTTCCCCACCTGGATCAACAAGGAGTCCGCCGCCCACGTCCAGGCCCTGGTGGACGCCCACCACGCCCTCTTCGGGACGGAGCGCCTGGGCCACACCGACGCCGACCCCAAGCGGGACGCCATGCACCTGCGCACCGGCCGCCCCCTCACCGACAAGTGGACCTTCTCCACCAACGGCGTGGCCATCCAGGGCCGCTACGGCATCCCCTGCGTGGGCTTCGGCCCCGGCGCGGAGAGCCAGGCCCACGCCCCCAACGAGATCACCTGGAAGCAGGACCTGGTCACCTGCGCCGCCCTGTACGCCGCCGTTCCCGGCCTGTACAAGGAGGAGAACAAGACCGACGACGTGACCCAGTTCCGTGCTGGCAAGACCAACAACGACATCAAGTAAGCAATTTTGACAGACTGTTTGATACATACATATTAGGAGGATCACAATTATGAGCAAAGCGATGGAACTGGCCCAACACCTGGAAAAGCTGAAGATCAACAACATGTACAAGGATGACTTCTACTGGACCTGGGACAAGACTGACGACGAAATCGACGCTGTCTTCACCGTGGCCGACGCCCTGCGCGACCTGCGTGAGCGCAACATCTCCACCAAGATTTTCGATTCCGGTCTGGGCATCTCCATTTTCCGCGACAACTCCACCCGTACCCGCTTCTCCTTCGCCTCCGCCTGCAACCTGCTGGGCCTGGCCGTCCAGGACCTGGACGAGAAGAAGTCCCAGATTGCCCACGGCGAGACCGTCCGTGAGACTGCCAACATGGTGTCTTTCATGGCCGACGTCATCGGCATCCGCGATGACATGTTCATCGGTGAGGGCCACAAGTACCAGAAGACCTTCATGGACGCCGTGAAGGAAGGCTACTATGACGGCATCCTGGAGCAGCAGCCCACCCTGGTCAACCTGCAGTGCGATGTGGACCATCCCACCCAGGCCATGGCCGATATGCTGCATGTCATCCACTACTTCGGCGGCGTGGAGAACCTGAAGGGCAAGAAGGTTGCCATGAGCTGGGCTTACTCCCCCTCCTACGGCAAGCCCCTGTCCGTGCCTCAGGGCATCGTGGGCCTGTTCACCCGCTTCGGTATGGACGTGGTTCTGGCCCATCCCGAGGGCTATGAGATCATGCCCGAGGTTGAGGAGATCGCCAAGAAGAACGCCGCTGCTTCCGGCGGCAGCTTCTCCAAGACCAACTCCATGGCCGAAGCCTTCAAGGACGCCGACATTGTCTACCCCAAGAGCTGGGCTCCCTTCGCCGCCATGGAGGAGCGCACCAAGCTGTATGCCGCCGGCGACCAGAAGGGCATTGATGAGCTGGAGAAGAAGCTGCTGGCGCAGAACGCCGAGCACAAGGATTGGGCCTGCACCGAAGAGATGATGAAGCTGACCCGCGACGGCAAGGCTCTGTACATGCACTGCCTGCCCGCCGACATCACCGGCCTGTCCTGCAAGGAGGGCGAGGTTGACAACTCCGTGTTCGACCGTTACCTGGTGCCCCTGTACAAGGAGGCTTCCTACAAGCCGTACATCATCGCCGCTATGATCTTCCTGGCCAAGGTCAAGGACCCCGTCAAGGCCCTGATGGACCTGGACGCCAAGGGCGAGGCCCGCAAGGAGTTCTAATTCACAAACCAACCAAATCCCGGCGGCTCAAGCCGCCGGGTTCTGAATTAATTGAGGTGTAAGAATAGTTATGGGAAAGCGCATTGTCATCGCCCTGGGCGGCAACGCTCTGGGCAACACCCTGCCGGAGCAGATGATTGCCGTCAAGGAGACGGCCCGAGCCATTGCCGACCTCATTGAAGACGGCAACGACGTGGTCATTGCCCACGGCAACGGCCCCCAGGTGGGTATGCTGCAAAAGGCCATGGCCGAGCTGACCCGCTCCGATCCCGAAAAGTACATCCCCTGCCCCCTGTCGGTCTGCGTGGCCATGAGCCAAGGCTACATTGGTTACGATCTGCAAAACGCCCTGCGGGAAGAGCTGCTGGACCGCGGTATTCAAAAAGGCGTGTCCACGGTACTGACCCAGGTGGAAGTGGACCCCAAGGACCCGGCATTTGCCCATCCCACCAAGCCCATCGGTGCGTTTATGACCAAGGAAGAGGCCGACAAGCTGGTGGCCGAGCGCGGCTATGAGGTTATGGAGGACGCCGGCCGCGGCTATCGCCGTGTGGTGGCCTCTCCTCTGCCCCAGTCCATCGTGGAAATCGAGTCCATCCGCGACATGGTGGAAGCCGGTCTGGTGGTCGTGGCCTGCGGCGGCGGCGGTATTCCCGTCTTCCGCACCGAGGGCCATCACCTCAAGGGCGCAGCTGCCGTCATTGACAAGGATTTCGCGTCCTGTGTCCTGGCTGAGCAGCTGAACGCCGATGCCCTGATTATCCTGACGGCGGTGGAAAAGGTCGCCATCCGTTTCGGCCAGCCCGATCAGGAATGGCTCAGCGAACTGACCCCCGCCCAGGCCGAGCAGTACATTGCCGAAGGCCATTTCGCCCCCGGCTCCATGCTGCCCAAGGTCCAGGCCGCTGTCCGCTTCGCCAAGTCGGCCCCCGGCCGCACGGCTCTCATCACCCTGCTGGATAAGGCACGGGACGGCATCGCCGGTAAAACCGGTACGGCCATTCATCAATAATCTTTGTTATCCCCCCCACCGGGTGCGCCGCAATGATTTGCGGTGTGCCCGGTTTTTTTGCGCCCGGAGCCATTATCGCAGCTCAAATATAAAAGTTTTACTCAATTTTTTTCAAAAAATTGCGGAGTCCAGAGGCAGAGCCTCTGGTCGCTGCCCGCAGCCAGCGAAACTCCCGCCCGCCGCAGCGGGCGAAACTCTCCAATCGTCCCAAAGCGCCATCCGCAGATGGCGCAATCCCTGGCCAACGGCCATGGTCCGCGCCGCCACCCCTCAGGGGTGGACGGCGTGGACCATCAACCATCACCGTACCGGGGCAAATACGTACCCGCGTCTTTGCGTCAATGGTATTATGGAACTTTTTGTTATTTCCCCTCGTCTTCGGCCGTAATTTGCCCTCCATCAAAAAAGTATTTTAGTTTTTTCCCCGGCAGCACGCTTTTTCTCGTTCAATCTGCACAAATTCCACTTTTTTCTGGTTGCCATATTGTAACTTTGCTGTTTCTCCTGTAAAATAGAGTTGTTCACAGATAGGACACATGTCCTGTCAGACCGCCGGGCCTGCGGGCCCATCGTACAACAGGAGGAATGAAAATGAAGAAACTGCTCGCGCTTCTGCTGTCCCTGACCATGGTCTTCGGCATGGTCGCCTGCGGCAGCAAGACCGACGCCCCCAGCGGCGACACCGCACAGGAACCCGGCACCACCGAAAACGCCGGCGACTCCACCGGAGAGACCACCGGCATGAGCCCCGAAGAAATCCAGGTGGGCGTGATTCTGCTCCACGATGAGAACTCCGCCTACGACATGGCCCACATCGAGGGCATCAAGACCGCCTGCACCGAGCTGGGCATTCCCGAAGAGAACGTCACCTACAAGATGAACATTCCCGAGGACGCCACCTGCTACGATATGGCCGCCGACCTGGCCGACGCCGGCTGCGATATCATCTTCTCCGATTCCTACGGCCATCAGACCCATATGATGCAGGCCGCCGCCGAGTTCCCCGACACCATCTTTGTGGCCTGCACCGGCGATCAGGCTGCCGTCTCCGGCATGTCCAACGTCAAGAACATTTTCCCCTATACGTATGAATCCCGCTATGTCTCCGGCGTTGTGGCCGGTATGAAGCTCAAGGAGCTGCTGGACAACGGCGAAATCACCGAAGCCAAGGTGGGCTATGTGGGCGCGTTCCCCTACGCCGAAGTGGTTTCCGGCTACACCGCTTTCCTGCTGGGCATCCAGTCCATCGTCCCCGAGGCCACCATGGAGGTCCAGTACACCAACACCTGGTTTGGTCTGACCGAGGAGGCCGAGGCCGCCAATGTCCTGATGGACCGCGGCGCGGTCATCATCAGCCAGCACGCCGACTCCACCGGCGCTCCCTCCGCCGTTCAGGCTGCCTGGGAAGCCGGTAAGCCCGTCTACAGCGTGGGCTACAACATCGACATGCAGGCCGCCGCACCCGATGCCGCTTTGACCTCTGCTCAGAACGTCTGGGCCGTCCTCTACAAGCACACCCTGGAAACCTTCCTGGCCGGTGAGGAAATCCCCGCCGACTTCGCCTGCGGCTACGCCGACGGCGCCCAGTCCATCTCCGCTCTGGGCAAGAACTGCGCCGAGGGTACCCAGGAGGCCGTGGACGCTGCCTGGGCCGGTCTGAAGGACGGTTCTCTCCACATCTTCGACACCAGCAAGTTCACCGTGGGCGGCGAGACTGTCACCACCTCCACCTTTGACCTGTCCATTGTGGACTTTGTCACCGGCAATGTCATCTATGAAGGCGACACCGTGGAGTGCATCAAGGACGGTTACTTCGAGGAGTCCGTCCACCGTGCAGCCCCGTACTTCTCCCTGCGCATCGACGGCATCACCGAACTGAATGCACAATAATTGACATCAGCCGCAAGGGGGGCATCTGCCCCCCTTGCAGTATCCGCAGAAAGGGTGATTTGTTTGGCTACGGAATACGCCGTGGAACTGCGCGGCGTCACCAAAACCTTTGGCCCCGTAGTGGCCAACGACCGGGTGGATTTGCAGATTCACCGGGGCGAAATTCTGTCCCTGCTGGGCGAGAACGGCAGCGGTAAAACAACGCTGATGAACATGCTTTCCGGCATCTATTACCCCGACGCCGGTGAGATTCTGGTAAACGGCAAGGCGGTGACCATCCATTCCCCCAAGGACGCCTTTGATTTGGGCATTGGTATGATTCACCAGCACTTTAAGCTGGTGGATGTGCTGACGGCCACAGAAAACATCGTCCTGGGCCTCAAGGAGCCGGGCCGCCTGGACCTGAAAGCCGCCGCCCGGCGCATCCGGGAAATCTGCGACAAGTACGGCTTTGCCGTGGACCCGGAAAAGAAAATCTACGACATGTCCGTGTCGGAAAAGCAGACGGTGGAAATCGTCAAGGTGCTGTACCGCGGCGCCAATATTCTGATTCTTGACGAGCCCACTGCCGTTCTGACCCCGCAGGAGACGGCCCGGCTCTTTGCCGTGCTGCGCAATATGAAAGCCGACGGCAAATCCATCGTCATTATCACCCACAAGCTCCATGAGGTTATGGAGATTTCCGACCGGGTGGCGGTGCTCCGCAAGGGCGCGTATGTGGGCGATGTAGCCACTTGCGACACGGACCCCCAGAAGCTCACCGACATGATGGTGGGCCACGCCGTGACGCTGAATATCGACCGGCCCGAACCGAAAGAACGGACCAAGCGGCTGGAGGTCCGGGGCCTGACGGTCCGCAATCAATACGGTGTCAAGGCGCTGGACGATGTGACCTTCGATGTCTACGGCGGCGAAATTCTGGGCATTGCCGGTATCTCCGGCTGCGGTCAGAAGGAGCTGCTGGAATCCATCGCGGGACTCCAGCGCATTGAGACCGGCTCCATCCGCTACTTCCCCGCCGATGACGGCGGCCAAACGGAAAAGGAGCTGGTGGGCATGAGCCCTCTGGCCATCAAAAAAGCCGGTGTGGCCCTGTCCTTTGTCCCCGAGGACCGGCTGGGTATGGGTCTGGTGGGCTCCATGGGCATGACCGACAATATGATGCTCCGCAGCTACCGCAAGGGCCTGCCCATTTTTACCAACCGCCGGGACCCCAAAAAGCTGGCCGAGCAGGTTCGGGAGCAGTTGGAAGTGGTGACCCCCGGCGTCAATACACCGGTACGCCGTCTGTCCGGCGGCAACGTCCAGAAGGTGCTGGTGGGCCGCGAAATCGCCGCCGCCCCCAAGGTGCTTATGACGGCCTACGCCGTCCGGGGCCTGGATATCAACACGTCCTACACCATTTATAATCTGCTGACGGCGCAGAAGATGGAGGGTGTGGCTGTGGTCTATGTGGGCGAAGACCTGGACGTGCTGCTGGAGCTGTGCGACCGGATTTTGGTCCTGTGCTCCGGCAAGGTCAACGGCATTCTGGACGGCCGCACCACCACAAAAGAAGAAGTGGGTCTCCGCATGACCAATTTACAGGAAAAGGAGGGTGCTGCACAATGAGTTCTCCCGCCATCCATACGGCGCCCCTGGTGCGCATTGCCAAGCGGGACGGCATCGCCCTCTGGAAGAGCTGTCTCATTCGGCTGGCCGCCGTGTTTCTGGCCCTGGTCCTCAGCGGCCTGTTTATCTACTCCCTGACGAAGCTGAATCCCGTGGATGTCTACAAGGCCATGTATGACGGCGCCTTCGGCACCTCCCGCCGGACCTGGATTACGGTCCGGGAGGTCATGACGCTGCTGTGCATTGCCATCGGTCTGGCCCCGGCCTTTAAAATGCGGTTCTGGAACATCGGCGCGGAGGGTCAAGTTCTCATCGGCGGCATCGTCACCGCCGGTATGATGATTCACCTGGGCAACACCATGTCCACGCCTCTGCTGCTTCTGGTCATGGGCGTAGCCAGTCTGGCCGCCGGTGCTGTGTGGGGTCTGATTCCCGCCCTGTTCAAAGCCCGCTGGAACACCAACGAAACACTGTTCACCCTGATGCTCAACTATGTGGCCATTCAGCTGACCAGCTATTGTGTCTCCCTGTGGGAAAATCCCTATGGCTCCAACGTGGTGGGCCAAATCAATCAGCAGACCCGCTCCGGCTGGTTCCCGGAGCTGTTCGGTATCAGCTGCGGTCTCAATGTGCTGCTGGTGCTGGTGCTGACCGTGGGCATGTACATCTATCTGCGCTACTCCAAGCAGGGTTATGAAATCGCCGTTTTGGGCGAAAGCGTCAACACAGCCCGGTATGCCGGTATCAAGCCCTCCAAGGTCATCATCCGCACCATGATTCTCTCCGGCGCCATCTGCGGTCTGGCCGGATTTATCGCTGTGGCCGGTGCGGACCACACCATCTCCGTGGACACCGCCGGCGGACGGGGCTTTACAGCCATTATTGTGGCCTGGATTGCCAAGTTCAACACCTTTGTCATGCTGTTGATCTCTCTGCTGCTGGTGTTTTTGCAGCAGGGCGCCATTGAGATTGCCACCCAGTTCGGTCTCAACGACTTCGCCGCCAACGTCATCACCGGCATCATTCTGTTCTGCATCATCGGCAGTGAATTCTTTATCAATTACCGTCTGATTCCCCGCAGCGGAAAGGAGGCCAAGGGCGCATGACGATTTTCAGCAGTCAGCTTTTCATGTCCGCCATCATCTTCGGCACCGTCATTCTCTACGGCGCATTGGGCGAAATTCTGGCGGAGAAGTCCGGTAACCTGAACCTTGGCGTCCCCGGCATCATGTATTTGGGCGCCATCGCCGGTCTGGCCGGTGCATTCTTCTATGAGATGTCCACCCCGGACCCCAACGGCTTCCTCTGTCTGGTGATCTCCCTGGTCTGCGCCTTCGGCGCTTCCTGTCTGGGCGGTCTCCTCTACAGCTTTCTGACCATCACCCTACGGGTCAACCAGAACGTCACCGGTCTGACGCTGACCATCTTCGGCGGCGGTATCGCCAATTTCTTCGGCGGCGCACTGAACACCCTGGCCGGTGGTGTGGGCCAGATTTCCGTGGCCTCCACCTCCGCCGTCTACCGGGCCAGCCTGCCCTTTGCCAATGACCTGGGTTCCTTCGGCAAGGTGATTTTCGGCCATGGCTTTCTGGTCTATGTAGCCCTGGTCCTGGCCGTCTGTATGGCCTGGTTCCTCAACCGCACCCGCACGGGCCTGAACCTGCGGGCCGTGGGCGAAAACCCTGCCACCGCCGACGCCGCCGGTATCAACGTCACCCGCTACAAGTATGTGGCCACCTGTCTGGGCGCGGGCATTTCCGGCCTGGGCGGCCTGTACTACACCATGGACTACGTCAAAGGCACCTGGGCCAGTGACGGCACCATCGAGTCCCTGGGCTGGCTGGCCGTGGCCCTGGTGATCTTTGCCACCTGGAAACCCATCAATGTGATCTGGGGCGCGTACCTGTTCGGTTATCTCCGCTGGCTCTACAATTACATTGAGGGCCTAGGCCGCAGCTCCCAAGAGATTTTCAAGATGATTCCCTATATCGTCACCATCGTTGTACTGATTCTCGTCAGCATCCGCAAAAAGCGGGAAAATCAGCCTCCGGCCTCCCTGGGCCTCAGCTATTTCCGAGAAGAACGATGAAAAAAGGCCCGTTGCAGAATCAGAGGTTCTGCAACGGGCCTTCTCCTTGTGGGTGGCTGTTTTTCATTGTGTGCTGGACTGATAAGTAGGAAGGATATATAAAGTTTATTCCTCTGTAAATAGGTACGGTACTCCTCTCCAAGTCAGTTCCGGCATTTTGTCTACTTTCTCAAAATAAATATAAATCGTTTGATTCTCTCCCCAATATCCTGACTCCGGCATACAAGTACATACCGTAATGCTATAAAAACCATCCTCCAGGGGAATGACTTGATCCTGCGGAAAGTTCGTAGTCCACCGAGATAACCAGAATATATCGCAGAATTGCACTGATCCGCCTTGCACATCTAGCCCTAATCTGGCCGAAATAGGAAATTGTTCCATGATATCAGCAGTCGGTTGACCAGTTAAGAAATGCAAATTAAAATCTCCGCCACTTCCAGTGCAAAACGCTGTAATATCTCCCTTTCTGATATGCGCTGCAATTTGCTGCGGAGCGACAAACTCGTTCGTAAAAAAATCGCTTCCCGATTCAACATACTCCATTGTTTTTGCCGAAAACAGTGCAATTCCCATGCCATCAATCGTTAAATGAACTGTTTTATTCATATTTCCATTTCTCCTATCCCAGTTTTGGCTTTTAACTTTGCTTTTGAGGACAGTCCAGCATAAGATTGTGAACCAATCTACATTTTTTGGGCCTGTTGGCGGTATTGCCTACCCCAGACCGCTTACATATTTTTATTATAGTGGGTCTTGGGATTTTCTTCAATCCTGCTTTTGGGGCCTAGGCGCTTCTATCAGCCTGTCAGCATAGCAAGAGGGCAGCCGTTTTCTCGGCTGCCCTTGTGGGTTGGCTGTTTTTCATTGTGTGCTGGACTGATAAGATGGTAGCCAGAATATTAAATTGTTGAATATCTTTTCATCTTTTTATAAAAATATTCACAGGCTTCTTCTTCAGTTTCAAAAAATTTATGCCCTACTTTTTTGCCTCGTTCACTATAATATACTTGCCACATTTTCTCGTTTACGATACACAATCTCTCATTTGGTAGTCCCCCAGTCATGATAGAATATAAATTCTGAGGAACACCTATTTCATCTAATTTATTTTTAAGTTCATTTACTCGCATTTTGTCCACTTTCTCAAAATAAATATAAAAATGGTTTGATTATCTCACCTTCAATAAATCCATCAAAATTGTTTTTACTGCATTGTGTAGTTCATTTTGGCAGCTTCTGTATCTCCAAGTAAACTATAGTACAAGATTATGAACAATTCTAATCATTATTGCCTGTCCCGGCTATCCTCGTAAAGAAGGGCTCGTTGCAGAACCGTTTGATTCTGCAACGGGTCCCTTTTTAATTCACTTCGCCGGTTTGCGGCGGCCCAGCAGGATACCAGTGCCGTCGGCCAGTACCCAGCCAATAGGAATAGCCCACCAGATAGCAGCCACGCCGAATTGGGGAGCCAGAGCATAGGCCAGCACCACCCGGGTACCCAGGGAAACCACCGTCAGCACCAGGGAGATTTTAGGCTGCTCCACTGCCCGGAAGTACCCGTACAGCAGGAACAGCACGCCGATGCCGCAGTAGCAGGCGCCCTCAATGCGCAGATACGACGCACCCACGGCCAGCGCCTCTGTCTCCTCGGGGCTCAGAAAAATACCCATAAGCTGCGGGGCCAGCAGCCAGACGGCCAGGGAGATCAGGGCGCAGAATATCAGCACCAGCGTCACAGCGCTGCGGGTGCCGGAGCGGATTCGCTCCCGCTTCCCCGCTCCGTAATTCTGGGACGTGAAGATGGAATAGGCATTGCCGAACTCCTGGGCGGGCATATAAGCCAGGGTATCAATTTTCACACCGGCAGCAAAGGCCGCCATGACGGCGGTGCCGAAGCTGTTGACCAATCCCTGAATCATCAGGATGCCGAAATTCATCACCGACTGCTGTGCACCGGTGGTTGCCGCATAGGAGAGAATCTCCCCCATCCGGCTCCGTCGGATGGCCACGCCCTGCCCCGGTCGGGGCAGCAGCGGTTCCCGCAGCAGCGTATACCCGGCGATACCCAGCCCCGCCGCCGCCTGGGCAATGACCGTGGCCTCGGCGGCTCCGGCCACGCCCCGATGCAGCACCGCCACAAAGACATAATCCAGGCCGATATTCAGAACGGTACTAATGCCCAAGAACACCAGCGGCACCACAGAATTTCCCGTGGCCCGGAGCACATAGGCAAAATAGTTATATAGATAGACAAAAATCAGTCCCGCCAGAATAACACGCATATAATCGCCCATGGCGTCAAAGACCTCCGGCGGCGTCTGCATCAACCGCAGAATGGGCGTTAAAAAGGCGTAGGCCAACGCCGTCAGCACCGCCGTCATAGCCAGAATCAGCACAAAGGAAGCAGCCATATACTCCCGCATGGCCTCCAGCTCCCGGCGTCCGTACCGAATGGAAAACAGCGCCCCCGCACCCATACACATACCGATAAGCAGCGACGTGAGAAAGGTCATCAGCGTATAGGCGCTGCCCACAGCCCCCAGGGCGTCGGCGCCGATGTAGTGGCCCACCATCCAGGTGTCGGCCAGATTATAGCATTGCTGCAAAATATTGCCCAGAATCATGGGCAGGGCGAAGGTCACCATGGTGGCCGTCACCGGTCCGGTGGTCAAATCCCGTTTCATCCTCTGTTCCATGCCTCCGTCGGATGGGAACCATCTCCATCCGCAAATTCCTTTCGTATTTTACCACAAACTCCCTGTCAGGAACAACCATTCCCGGCCAAAACTGTGTCCGCTCTCACCCATTACTTTTAGGCATAATAAGATATTCTATATAGGTATTTGTTATTCTCTCAGTGGAATGGTACAATCAGATTGAAAAAAATTCATTGGAACAGGAGCGCAAGATGGAACTAGACGCATTTTTGAATCATCTGAACAGCGGCGCGCCCGTGTCCGGCGGCAGTGAAGCCCATCTGTTCATGCACACCGCCAGTCAGGAGGCGCTGCGCATTACGGCGGAACTCAATGGCCGGTACCATGAACCGGAAGAGCTGCGGGCTCTGTTCTCCCAGCTCATCGGACAGCCGGTGGACGAAACCTTCGGACTGTTCCCGCCCTTTTACACCGACTGCGGCAAAAACATTCACATCGGAAAACGGGTTTTTATCAACATGGGCTGTAAATTCCAGGACCAGGGCGGCATTTACATCGGGGATGATACCCTCATTGGTCACAATGTGGTGCTGGCCACCCTCAATCACGCCCTGTCGCCCCGGAAGCGGGCCGACATGATTCCTGCCCCCATTCACATCGGCAGCAAGGTCTGGATTGGCGCGGGGGCCATTGTCCTGCCCGGCGTCACCATTGGAGACGGCGCCATTGTGGCTGCCGGGGCCGTGGTCACCAAGGATGTCCCGGAAAACACCATTGTCGGCGGCGTACCCGCCAAACCCATGCGCACCATCAGCGAGGAGGAACTGCTATGAGTAAAACGGTTTTGGTTCTTTCCACCAGTCCCCGGAAGGGCGGCAACTCCGATGCATTGGCCGACGCCTTTGTTCGCGGCGCCCAGGAAGCCGGAAACCAGGTGGAAAAAATCACGCTGTACGATAAAACCATTGGATTCTGTAAAGGGTGTCTCTCCTGCCAGAACACCCAGCGCTGCATCATCTGGGACGACGCCGATGCCATCACCCAAAAGATGCTGACCGCCGACGTCATCGCCTTTGCCACACCCATTTATTATTATGGTATGTGCGGCCAGATGAAAACCCTGCTGGACCGGGCCAATCCCCTGTTCCCCGCCGCGTATCAGTTCCGGGACATCTATCTTCTGGCTGCGGCAGCGGAAGCGGACGAGCACACCGTGGACGGCGCGGTAACCGGTCTCCAGGGCTGGATTGACTGCTTTGAAAAAGCCCGGCTGGCTGGAACGGTCTTTGCCGGCGGCGTCACCGCCGTAGGCGAGATTCAGGGTCACCCGGCGTTGCAGCGGGCCTATGAAACCGGTAAAACTGTCTGAGGAGGACTGCACAGATGAAATCCAAATACAACGGATATTCGTTTCCCCTGCGGGAGACCGTCACCCGTGAAAACGTACGCTTTCGCAACCGGTACGGCATTGAGCTGGCCGGAGACCTGTATTTGCCCCAGGGCAGCACCGGAACGCTGCCCGCTGTGGCGTTGGCCGGACCGTTCGGCGCAGTAAAAGAGCAGTGCGCCGGACTGTACGCCGAGGAATTGGCCTCCCGCGGCTTTGCCGCCCTGGCCTTTGACCCCTCCTTTATCGGAGAGAGCGGCGGCGAGGCCCGGAACGTGGCCTCCCCCGACATCAACACCGAGGATTTCTGTGCCGCCGTGGATTTTCTGTCCACCCGGGACTTTGTGGACCCGGAGAAGATCGGTATTCTGGGTATCTGCGGCTGGGGCGGCATGGCCCTCAACGCCGCGGCCATGGACACCCGTATCAAGGCCACCGTCACCGCCACCATGTACGATATGACCCGGGTCAATGCCAAGGGCTATTTTGACGCCGCCGACAGCGCCGACGCCCGGTTTGAGACGAAACAGGCCCTCAACGCCCAGCGGACGGCGGACTACCGCTCCGGCAGCTGCGCCCGTGCGGGCGGCGTGGTGGACCCGCTGCCCGAGGACGCGCCGTTCTTTGTCAAGGATTATTACGACTACTACAAGACGGAGCGGGGTTACACCGAGCGTTCCCTGAATTCCAATGACGGCTGGAATGTCACCTCTGCCCTGTCGTTCCTCAATATGCCCATTCTGCGGTACAGCAATGAAATCCGCAGCGCCGTGCTGATGATTCACGGGGAAAAGGCCCATTCCTGCTACTTCAGCCGGGACGCCTACGCCGACATGATAAACGGCAACCCCCATACGGAGAACAAGGAACTGCTGCTGATTCCCGGTGCGGTCCATACGGACCTCTACGACCGGAAAGACATCATTCCCTTTGACCGGATTACCCAGTTTTACCAGACGTATTTACACTAAACCGCTGACAGGAGGGAGACCATGACAAAGCTGTTTTGCGTACTTTTGGCCGCCCTGGGCCTTTCCGCCTGCGGGACAGCCAGCGAAGCCCCAGCGGACCCCGTCACGCTCCCGCCCCAGGTATCTGTTGAGGAGCAGGAGCCTGCCGACACCGGCACAGCCGAGCCGTCGGAACCTTCCGATACCAACAGTCCAGCCGCGGAAACCGAGCCCAGCGAGGAGGAATCCGCCTTGAAAATCACCGTGGGCGACTACGAATTCACGGCCACCTTTGCCGATAACCCCTCCGCCGAGGAGTTCCGGGAACTGCTGGCTCAGGGTCCGGTGACTGTGACCATGGAGGATTACGGCGGCTTTGAAAAGGTCGGCCCTTTGGGCACGACGCTGACCCGCAGCGATGAGCAAATTACCACAGAGCCCGGCGACATAATTCTCTACCAGGGCAATCAAATCACCATCTATTACGGCACCAACTCCTGGAACTTTACCCGACTGGCTCGCATTGACGCTCCCACAGACTTGGAGGAAAAACTGGGAGAAGGCACCGTACAGGTCACATTTTCGCTTTCCTAGGAGGAATTTATCATATGGCAGTCAAACAGACAGCGGGCAGAGACGCCTTGGGCCAGTTTGCGCCCAAGTTTGCCCAGCTTAATGACGATGTATTATTCGGGGAAGTCTGGAGCCGGGAAGAGGCCCTTTCCCTGCGGGACCGTTCCCTGGTCACGGTGGTGTCCCTGATGGCACAAGGTCTGGTGGACAGCTCCTTCCAATACCATCTGACCACCGCCAAACAGAACGGCATCACCCGGCAGGAAATCGCGGAAATTCTCACCCATGCGGCATTTTACGCCGGTTGGCCCAAGGCCTGGGCTGCGTTCCGTATGGCTACGGCAGTTTGGACGGAGGACGGCGAGACCGATGAAAAGGCCCGGCACCAACAGGCCATGGTCTTCCCCATCGGTGCACCCAACGATGGATTTGCCCAGTATTTTGTGGGACAGAGCTATTTGCAGCCCTTGGCTGCCGGTCCGGTGGGGGTGTACAATGTGACCTTTGAGCCGGGCTGCCGGAACAACTGGCATATCCACCAGTCCCAACAGGGCGGCGGTCAAATGCTGCTCTGCGTGGCCGGACGCGGCTATTATCAGGAGTGGGGCCAACCAGCCCGAGAACTGCATCCCGGCGATGTGGTCAATATTCCCACCGGCGTCAAGCATTGGCATGGCGCCGCCCCTGACAGCTGGTTCTCCCATCTGGCTCTGGAGGTCCCCGGCGTGAACTGCTCCAACCAATGGTTGGAGCCTGTCTCCGATGAGGAATACGGCAAGCTAAGGTAAAATTTCCATACCACCATCATGGACAACCCCGCCCACGGAAGCTGTTCCGTGGGCGGGGTTGTCTGCGTCATAATGTTATACGATGTTTTTTATACTCCAAGCGATTCCGCCAACCACTAATCCACCAATGATGATACCCCCCACGATATTCAATGCCTGACTCTTCAACACTTTGGATTCCCGATCTTTTTCACTTACTTTATCTGCCATCTCCATGAGTTTTTCCACGCAGAATTTTCGCTCGTTTTCCGATAATGTATCTTTCTCGCTTAGGTGGTGAATCGCAGATATTATTTTTGAGAACGCATCATAGCATTGCTCCATACTTTTGGTATCCTCTTTCAATACTGCCTCATAAAAGGAATTACCCACTCCATTCGATATACAGCTTATAAACTCAGGTAATTGTTCCATTATTTTTTCCTGAGATAATCCGGACATCTCACATAGATTCGGAACTAGCTCAATCAAACTATTTTTCATCGTTTGTCCCATACCAGCCATTTCCATCGTGCCAGCTGCCACGTTTGTGCTCATAATTGCGTCCCCTTTCTCTTGATATCACTTTTGGTGTATTTACTGTGTTGTTGACAATTCATCGGGCAGTTCTTTTTCATCTGGATTTCACTCCATGCGGATTGGAAGTATGTTCTCGATGGGGCGTTTCTGTATGTTCCATGATACCACAGCAAAAGCGTAAAAAGGTTAGCCCGCAGCTAACCTTTTTGTGTTATTATGATGGTATATTGGGAGTGGGAGGTGCCGCATAATGAAAACAACTGATGAACTCATCCATGAAATACAGGAATCCACCGATATTGTCGGGTATTTTGAACACAACCGCCCGGAACTTCACCTCAACAGTTTTCAGGACTATCTGGGCAGCTGGCTGAAGCAGAAACGGCTCACCCGGGCACAGGTGGTTCGCCGCTCCAATCTTAACCGGGCCTATGTCTATCAGATTTTTTCCGGACGCAAATACCCGTCCAGGGACAAGGTCATTGCCCTAGCCTTTGGCTTGGGTTTGAACGCCGCCGAAACCCAAACCTTTTTAAAACAAGCAGGCTATCGGGAACTGTACCCCCGCGACCCCAGAGACGCTCTGTTACTATTTGCCTTTGGCAAAGGCATGACATTGATAGACGCCAACAATCTGCTGTATGACCATAAGCACAAACTGTTGGAATAGGAACGGCTGCGCCTCCTCGCACCTGCTTTCGTCTTGCTGTTATACACCCAGCACCGAAAACAGTGCCAGAGAAGCCAAAATATACCACACCAATTTTGTTTTTTTCCGGTATACCATTACATCCGCGCCAATGAGTTTCATATAGAAGCGGTATGCGCCGTTCACCAGAATCACTGCCAAAATAATCGAGATCACGGGATATTCTCCTTTCTTTCGCCGCATTTTTACCGTTTCTATCATAGCAACTCTGAACTGCAAATTGGTTAGCTGCCAGCTGACTTTTCCGTTTTTACACAACAAAACGCCCTGCCAGTCATCATAGACCGGCAGGGTATCTTTATGAATTGGGGTCAATCGTCGGCAGTTCGAGAATCCGCTCATACAGTGTCATAACCGCAGGCGCGTTTTCCTCATACTGTTCCACTGTAAGCTCTTCCATGGAGCCGTCTCCATAGACCTTGGCAATCCATCGCAGGCCATCCATAGTATGAACGCCGTACTGAATCAGATACGTAGTCTCCACCCCGGCATAAACCAGCGCACCGTCCAGCGTCATATAGCCGGAGTACAAGATCATCAAGTCTGGATACTGGGTTTGCAGCAGTTCATACCGCTTTACGGCCTCCTGTCCCTGATAGGTGTACATCAGCGGCGCGGTACCATTCTCCACAGCTTCCTGCAATATTTGCAGATCTATGGTATCACGCTTCCAGGTTTCCGTATTCGACAGGCCAAACAGACCCATCAGGGCCGACCGTGGCCCGGAATCCACCAGGAGTGTTGCCGTAAACAGCAGGACCAACAGCAGGCAGACGGTCAGGATTGGGCGGATCAGCCAGCGGTACAGTCTACCCCGGTACACTGCTCGTTTGATTTGTCCGGCTGAACGATACCGGTCTTTGGGGTCCATGGCTGTACATTTTCGCAGGATACGCTTCCATCGCCGTTTTCTGCTGATCGGTCCCAGAAGCTCCTGAAACGTAGCGCCCAGCGCGTAGAGATCTGCCCGGCAATCGGTCTGAGAAAACCCATACTGTTCCGGCGGCGCATAACCTCGCGTACCCAGCAGATGTGTATCCTGTGTCCCCCCTGTTTTCGGTTCCCGTGCGGCATCAAAGTCAATGAGCCGAATGTGACCGTCACCAGCCAGCAGAATATTTTCCGGCTTGATATCCCGATGCAGAATCCCCTGACTGTGCAGATATTGCAGGACGTCGCACAGTTCCAGCAGGGCCCGGGTCAGCGCCCGCTCCGACAATGCAGCCCGCCGGAGATTGACGCCTTCAATATACTCCTCTAAAACCACCATCCGGTCCGGCTCCTGGTCTGCCAAATAGATCCGCGGCAAATATGGATGATGCAGTGTTTCAATCCGCTGGTACAATGGATGCTGCCCCGTCAGCAGCTTTTCCACCATGTGCCGGTTGGTTTCTGTATCCATTACCAGCGTAACCGTACTTTTGTCCGACTGGTGCAGGACCGCAAGCTCTTCCAACAAGATATCTCCCCCCTCATGGCTTGTTCCAGAACAGTATACCATACACCGTCTGGATGGAAAACCCTGTCCGTTTCACAGCCCTGCCGCTGACTTTACAAACAACGGCCACGCCGGGCGGCGTGGCCGTTGTCGTTGAAAACTCACTGTTCTTGTTTGACCGCTGCAACCAGCAGCATCATAGGCCGCCGCAGTTCGTCTTTCATCCCCTCCAACTCCAGCATATCCTCCGGCGGCTGGGGCTCTATGATATGACGCAGCACAAATCCATTTTGCAGCAGCGTGTTCAGATACGTTGTGACGGTACGGTGATATTTAATGACCGTCTCCCCTAAAAAGATCGCTTCTCTGGGTCCCTCATCATAATAATTGTCCACGGGAAAATGGAGAATTTCTCCGTTTTCATCGTAGTACCAATCCTGGGTGCCGTAGGACGTGAACACCGGGTGCTCTACGGAAAAGACAAAGCTGCCGCCCGGTACAAGCCATTTGGAAATATTTTGCACCAGTGGTGTAAATGCTTCGACATAGTGCAAGGCCAAAGAACTGAGCACCACGTCAAAGGAGCGCTCCGGGAAGTCCAAATCCTCCATGGCCACGCGCCGGTATTCGATAGACGGGGCGGCGTTGATGGTCCGTGCCGTCTGAATCATTTTTTCCGAGAGATCTGTTCCCAGCACCGAGGCGGCATGGTGATCAGCGGCATATTTACAGTGCCAACCATAGCCGCATCCCAGATCCAGTACCCGCTTTTCGCAAAAATCCGGGAGAATCTTTTGTAACTCCCTCCATTCTCCCGCGCCCTGCAACCCCTTTTGCGAGCGCATCATCTGACTGTATTTCTGAAAAAAGCGTTCGTTGTCATACTTGTTCTCTTTCATTGCTGCATTCCTCCCATATAATTCCATAGCGCTGTGTTTTCCGGTAAATTACATGGGCTTCTGCAATCTTTTGGGCGAGGATACCACCACACATCTCTATGCACTCCTTTCTGCATTGGCAACAGTATACCGCAAATTTTGTCAGAAGTCCACGGGCGTATGGGAAGTTCCCCGTCATCCGGCCGCTCCAACACGGCCGGATTTCCCTTAGACGGCTTCATCATCGTTGACGCCCAGGTGCTTCCGGGCCTTCTCCATAAATTCGGGGGAAGCGCCGCACCACACGGGGACACGGTCGGGAATCTGACGGTTAAATACGGCAAGAACGCGCTCTCTGGGGGTCATAAAACATTACTTCCTTTCTCAAATCGATGTAAAATCGTGATGGGTTACATACGAATGGCTTCGTCCACCATGGCCTTGACGTTTTCCGGCGGCACATCGTCCAGAATGACGCCCTGGCTGGGAGAGATGACGAGACCCGTGGGGAACAGCGCCCGCAGCTCGCGGACCTTTTCCCGTACCTGCTCCGGCGTGCCGCAGGGCAGCAAATGCTGAATATCCACGCCGCCGCAGAAGGCCGCCTGGTCACCGTAGGCAGTTTTCAGCCGCTCCGGCTCCATACCGACGGCGGCCGCCTGGATGGGATGGACCAGATCGGCCCCCACCTCGATCAGTTCGGGAATGGTATCGAAGACGGCGCCGCAGGAGTGGTAGATGACTTTGACGCCGTAGCTGTGGGCCTGATCGATGATTTTTTTCGCGCCGGGCATGACAAAGTCGTGGATCATCTGCCGGGACAGCAGCAGACCCCGCTGGGTGCCGAAATCGTTGGCGATGATGATGGCGTCCAGCTTGCCCTTGGTGGCTTCGTAGATGACCTCGTTGGCCCGCAGATAGAATTCCACGATTTTTTCGTCTACGGCCCGGTAGATTTCCGGGTTGGAGATCATGTTCATCAGCGCCGTCTCCATGCCGAAGGCAGCGCAGGCGTCCTGGAAGTGGGCACTCCACACCTGGGCCAGGGTGGCACGGTCCTTGGGAGCCGCGTCAATGCGGCGGCGGACCTCCTCCACGTCGATGTACGCTCTGGGGTCCGGCCAAGGGAAAAAGTCCAGGTCCTCCAGCTCCTCGGCGTCCTTAAAACAGCCGTCGGCTGTCAGCGTCCGGTGCTCCGGGTCCACGTTGGAGCCGTTCATGTACCAGTCAAAGGCCGCGGCAATGCTGGTGGCGTAGCCGGAATCATAGGGCACGTCGAAGGCATAGACATCGTCACCGGCCAGGACCTGCAATTCATGCCAGTCCTTTGCGCCGTAGAGACGGCACATGGCGTCCAGCTCCGCCCCCACCGGCGCACTCATCCAGACGGCAGGACGGTCAACAGCTGCCCGTTCCGCAGTGGCAAGGAACCGTTCTTTGCTGTTCATAAAGACATACGCCTCCTGTTCAAAATTCATAATTTTTTGGTCCGTTTCCCTGTCTTTCACCAAAATTGATGAAATTGAAAAAAGGAGCGATTGACTATGATGCGGGTTGGTCAGGTAATCAAAGTGCGTCCGGAGCAGGAAGAAAAGTACAAAGAATTGCATGCGGCAGTTTGGCCCGATTTTGCCAAGATGATCACCGAATGCAATATCCGCAACTATTCCATCTTTCTGCGGGACCACTATCTCTTTTCCTACTTTGAGTACATTGGCGATGACTACGAAGCCGACATGGCAAAAATGGCGGCGGACCCGGTGACCCAGGACTGGTGGGCCGTCTGCAAGCCCTGCCAGCAGCCGGTGGATTCCCACACCGAAGCCGAATGGTGGGCTGACATGGAAGAGGTCTTCCACCAGGATTGAACGGACAAATCCGCGTCCCCCGGCTAAGCCGGCGGATGGTCCTGCGGACAACGTCCCGGAAGGGGCCGCCAATGGGCCGGCAGCTGCGTCGCCGGCCCTTCCCCGGCCCGTTCCGGGACTTGATTTCTGTTGACAGCTTTCCCGCTGCTGTTTGACTGCCCTCCCATCCGGCCCAACGTTTCGTTTTTTCAGCCAAATTCACCCCCTTGGACTGTCCATTTTATTGGAAAATGCACCCATTTGTCCACCCGCCGCAGCACCGGTATCCGTTGGATGGATTTCATACAATATTATTGCGAAAACATACATTTGTTGACTTGCAAACGCTATGTGCATATGGTAGAATTAGCATACAAATATTGTTACTACATCTGTCCCATGGAGCTGGCCGGAGACAGGGGTTGTCCGTGTTGCGCCTTCGAGCGCGGGCAAGCCGGGCAGTCTGTGTGCGCAGCTTCTCGTTGGACACCCTGGCAAAATGAGTAAAAATACAGTGATTTTCCAAAAGGAGAGAGGAAAGCATGGAAAAAACGCAGTCGGGTATTTCGGTCAAAAAGAGCATTCGCAGGCGGATTCTGGATGGATACTTTAAGGTACTTCTCCCGTCCGTCCTGCTGGGTGTGATTACAATCATATGCCTGAGCGTACTGTTTGAATTTTATGGAAATACCACTTCGACCGATGCCGACCGGGCAGAGATTTCCAACACTATCTCCGCCCATTATCAATGGCGTTCTGATCTGATTAACAGTCTGGAAACCGGCTCCGCCTTTACGGGCAGCCTCAATTCCAAAACCTGTTCCTTCGGCCAATGGCTGAGCGACTATCAGGCCAAGGGAGAGTCCGGTCAGATTGGCGCAGCGGCGCAGAGCATCACCAAAACCCACGATGAAATTCACAGTCTGGCCGAGGAGCTGCTCAATCTGCGGGGCACCGACCCAGATCTGGCGGTGGAACGGTTCTTCTCGGAACTGGACCCCAAAACCGCCGATGTGATCGACGGACTGTATCAAATTGACAGCATGTACTCTGCAAAGATTGCGGACAATATCCATAACTTTGAATCGCTGGTGACCACAATTATTGTGATCATCGTGGTCACCATCATCGCCATTATCATTTTCTCCTATTGGTACGGCAGAAGACTGGCCCAGCAAATTGCGGCTCCGGTCATGATGATTGCCGACTGGTCCAAGGACCTGTCCATGGGCTCTGTCGATCTGGAGATTGCCAGCGACAAGCTCACCCAGATGGAGAAGGAAAACGCGGACAACGAAGTGGGCCTGATGATTTCCGCCTTCCACGTTATGGCGGACAACATCCGGGAAAATGTATCGGTGGTACAGCGCATTGCCGACGGCGATATGACCGCCTTCGTCAAGATCCGTTCCCGCCGCGACAGCCTGGGCAGAAGCCTGTACCGTCTGGTGCAGTCCAACGACATCATGTTTAATGAGATTGTGGACTCCGCCCACTCTGTGGCCGCCGGCGCCGATGAAATCGCCACCGCCAGCCATATGCTGGCCGAGAGCAGCACCGTGCAGGCGGCTGCGGCCCAGAGCTTGTCCGACGAAATGAAGCACGTCAGCGAGCTGATCCACTTCAACGACGAGCAAGCACAGTCCGCCTATGAAATCACCAAGGCCATTGAGGCCGATTTGAAGACCAGCGATGAGCACATGAAGGTGCTGTATGACTCGGTCATTCAGATGCGTGACGCTTCCAAGAAGATTTCTTCCGTCATGAAGGCCATCGATGATATCACCTTTGAGACCAACATTCTGGCCCTGAACGCCGCCATTGAGGCAGCCCGTGCAGGCGCCGCCGGTAAGGGCTTTGCCGTGGTTGCCGACGAGGTCCGCGCCCTGGCCATGAAGAGCGCGGAGGCCGCTCAGGAAAGCCACCGGCTGATTGAAAACAGTATTCAGCAGACGGAGCATGGCTCCAATCTGGCAACGGAATCCGCCGCCATCTTTGAAGGCATCCATAAGAAGATTGCACAGATCGTCGAGATTGTCGAGAAGGTTTCCGGCCTGTCCACGGACCAGATGCAGAGCATCCAGCAGGTTGCAAATTCGGTGTCCCAGATCACCGAGGCGGCCACCAGAAATGCCGCCATCAGCGAGGAATCGGACGCCTCCAGCCAGGAGATGCGCAACCAGGCAGCGTTCCTGCGGGACAAGATGAAGCACTTCAATCTGCGTAAGCGTGAAAAGGGCAAGGCCTATATTCCCGACGAGAAACAGTACGATTCGGAATTCATCGAATATGCCAACAAGGCATACCACCTCAAGGAAACCACCGGCCACTACGGCAACGAGTACATCGATCCCAGCGGACGCGACACTGAAACGGTGTAAGAACCCAACCATATATCGAAAAAAACGCGCGTTGCAATCCCCATTGCAGCGCGCGTTTTTATGATGGCTGTACTGAAAGCCGCAAACAATAAAGGCTTGCTGGGTTTTACCATAAAGTGCGTCATCTACTATGTGTCTGCGGTGCTTTCTGTGCCTTTTTGACCTTCTGCTTGATCTAAGTCAATGGACGGCAGGCGGCGCCCAGTGGGTCCTGCGACAGTGTCCCGGACAACTCTCTGCATGGCATAAAATTCCCGCCCCATTCATTCTCAGTGCCATCTATAGATGGCACAAATTTTGCAGCAACATGGTAAGGCCGTCATTCCTTTCCCAAAGCGGGAGCGAATGGCGGCCTTTCTGCGTACCACTTCTGGCGTTGGGGCACACCTCCCCTCTTCAGGGTGAAAACTCCGTATACAATTTGAGCCCCGCCTGACAGTGATTGTCGAGCGGGGCTCAAGCCATATGGCTCCAATACGGAGCACTCATATGGTGCCAAAGGACTTGCCGGTTGTCAAAGGGTCTTGCTGGTTTAGAGTATCTAGTTTATGCAACAGCATCCGTGCACGGTTGTTCCTCTTGTTCTCTCATTTTCTCTTTTAAATCCTGCACCGGGCCAGTCCCACTTGGCTGCTGATTATTTGGTGATCTCCGACACAGCCACTTTGCGGTTCTCCTTGAGCGACAGCGTACAGGCGTCAGCCGTCGCAATGGAGGCTCTGGCCGCGCTGCCATTCAGCAGCGGCTTGAATTCCTCTGTCACCTCAGCACCATGCATGATGCTGTTGAGATACGCCATTTCCATTTCCATAATGCCGTGGAGCCACAGGGGCGGCTTTTTGCCGGGCTTGCCATACAGCACAGCGCCATCCATTTCCATTTTGGTATTATAGGTCAGCGTGCGGTCGTCGTCCTCTTCCTTGGTCCGGTGGAGCAGGAAGTGTTCCTCCCCTTCTTCCGTCCGCAGCGTGACGCCGGTGTCCTTCATATCCAGCCGGATGGCGCCCTTGGTGCCCTGAATCAGCAGATAGTGCTCACTCCACCGGAAGGCCGAACCATACTCCAGCACAGCGTAAGTACCGTTCCCAAACTCCAGCGTAATAAACAGCATGTCATCCTCGTCGCCAAAGTGTTCGCCCTTATGGGCCACATTGCCGCCCACCATGGTGGCCTCTGTGGCCGGTCCCATGATAAACTGGATGCAATCCAGCTCATGAATATGGTGGTACAGGTGGCCGCCGGATTTGGCGCGGATTTTCTTCCAGCTGACGGATTCCTGCTGCTGTTCCCAGCCGTTACGGGCAGAATGGCAATACAGCACCTTACCGATTCGGCCCTCATTGATCAGCTGCTTGGCCAGACGAACACCGTTAAAGAAGTTCATCACATGGCCGGCCATAAAGGTCACGCCGTTTTCCACCGTGGCCTTGACCATCTCGTCGCAATCGTGGTAGGAAAGGGCGATGGGTTTTTCACAGAACACATTTTTATGATGCTTGGCCGCACAAATCACCGGTTCCTTGTGGAGATAGTTGGGCGTCGCCACAACCACCACATCCACGTCCTCCCGGCCGCAGAGTGTATCCAGATCGGTCTCCACATCACATCCCAGCTCCTGGGCAACCGTCTGGGCATTTTCCGGGTCCAGTATGGCAATCAGTTTTGCACCGTCCATCTTCTGAATAATGCGTCCCAGTTCCGCACCAAAATATCCTGTACCAACGATTGCATATCCTATGGTTTTCATGATCGTATCTCCTTTTTTCACTCATTTTACCGCACCGGCTGCCAATCCACCGGCAATTTTCTTCTGAATCAGCATGAAAAAGATCACGGAGGGAATCACAACCACCGCCGAAGCCGCCATCATGACGCCCCAGTCCAAAACCTCCTGGCCTTCCAGGGATTTCAAGGCCACCGCCACGGTGGCTTTTTCGCTGCTGTTGATCAAAATCAGAGAATAGAGGAATTCATTCCATGCATTGATAAAGGTGTAAATGGCTACCGCCACAATACCAGGCGCCACAATCGGCAGTACCACCTGATAAAACACCTGGAGCTTGTTGGCGCCGTCAATTCTTGCCGCCTCTTCGATGCCGATGGGTACTGTCTGGAAAAATCCCACCAGCAGCCAGATGGCATAGGGTACGGAGAAGGACATATAGACGATCACCAATCCAACGCGGTTATTCATCAAGCCGAATTTACCCATGATGATGGAATAGGGCACCGCCAGCAGAATCGGCGGGAACATATAGGTCGTAATCAGCACCCGTGTCAGCTTCCGTCCGAATTTGGGGAAGAATCGCACGATGCCGTAAGCGCCCAGTGCCGAAATGGCAATGGCCACCAGTGTGGTGCTGAGCGCCACCAACACGCTGTTGCCCACATTTCTGCCGAAGTTCAGCTGTTCAAAGACAATTCTGAAATTCTCAAAGGTGATGTGTTTGGGGAAAAACACCGTCGGATCGCCTGCCAGCTCCGCCTTGCTCTTGACGGATGACAGGAGAATCCACACCAGCGGGAACGCCGCAATAATGGCCAACAGCGTAAGGTAGATATAACTGATGGTTGTCCCAAACCAGCCTCTTCGCAAAAACTTCTTTTTGCCCATTCTTACGCCTCCTTTTCCCACTTATTGAGAATGCGGAAATACAACATGCAGACCATCAGCAGGAATATCAGCAGCAGCACTGTAACCGCCGAAGACCTTCCCAGCATCTTCAGGCCCCAGCCGACATTGTAAGCGTAGATTGGAACCGTCTGAGTCAGTCCGGCCGGACCGCCGCCGGTGATCAGATAGATCATGTCAAAGCTGTTGAAAATCCAGATGGTACGCAGAACAATCAGCAGTCCCATGACGATTCGGATATGGGGCAGCGTGATATGGATGAAGGATTGGAGCGGCGAAGCGCCGTCCACCTGTGCCGCTTCGTATTGGTCTCTTGGTACGGTTTGCAGGGCAGAGAGCACGTTGACCATAATCAGCGGGGCGCCAAACCAGACATTGATCATCACCAGGACGGGAAACGCCAGGTTGGCACTGCTCAAAAACTGCGGAACCGTATCTACAATTCCCATTTTCACCAGGATATTGGGAAGAAAACCGGACACTCCATTTAAAATCCATTTCCAGGACAATGCGATGACAATGGAGGGAAATGCCCAGGGAATAATCAAAATGGTTCGGAAGAAGGACTTGCCTTTCCGGATACGATCCACAGCCAGGGCCGCCAGAAATCCCACCACGATTTGGAAAAACAGAGACGTGACGGTCCATTTGATGTTGGTCAGGAAGGAAGTCCAGAAATCCGGGTCTGTGAGAACTGCGATATAGTTTTTAAAGAATACAAACTCATAGTCTGCTTTGATCAAATGCTTCGAGGTAAAGCTGTAAAAAACACTGGTTACAACCGGGTAAAGCAGAAGTAGCGCCAGCACAGTCAACGCAGGCAAAATAAAGCAAAAGCTTGTAATTTGCGCCTTGATATGTCTACTCTTCATCCGCTGCGCCTCCTTTCTTGAAGTACGGCGGAACAACCGTTCCGCCGTACTTACAAATGCCGAAATATTAGCCCAAGGTGCTGAACAGATCGTTCAGTTTGTCCTCTGCCGCCTTGGCAGCCTCTTCAACAGGCGTATCATTCATAACGATATCCTGGAACATCTCCTCAATGACTCTCTGAGAAGTCAGCAGACCGGCCTCTGCACGGGGGCCGTACTCCATGCCGATGGAGGTGCTGCCCTCCAACATCTGGTTCAGGACTTCGTCAGCATGCTGGAAGTTCTGGACCGTCTCGTTGGACTGATAGATCTCACTTTCCGTGACGCCCTTGATACCGGACATCATGCCCACAGGAACCGACAGAAGGAAGTCCACATAGCGGTCCTCTTCATACATAAACTTGATGAACTCTTTGCAGATTTCGGGGTGTTCGGAGTTCTTCCAGATGACCAGCGGGGTGGTGTTGGTTTCCACGCCGACAACGGGATCGTCTTCATTCACACGAGGAATGGGAGCGCAGTCGATGTGCTCCATCAGGTCGGGGCGGTTGGTTTCCACACCGCTGATATGGAAGCCGGTATTGAAGTCAAAGGCCAGCTTGCCCTGATAGTACAGGGTTGCTTCATCCAGCGTATTGTAGTTGATGGCATCGGCCGGAGAGCACTCCTTGAAGATCTTGACCCAATAGTTGATGCCGTCGATGGCCGTGGGGCTGGTCAGATTGGCCTTGCCGTCCTCGGTGATCAGCGTCTCGCCGGCGCTGCGGACATAGAGGTGCAGCCAGCGGGTAGCCAGCATGTCATTGGTGCCCATGGGCATAGCAGCTCCGTAAACGGCGCCGTTTTCGCCCTCGGTGATGATCTTTGCAGCCTCATACATCTGCTCCCAGGTCTGGGGAACTTCCAGATTGTACTTCTCCAGCAGGTCCTTCCGATACCACATGGCCTCGGTGTTCAGATACAGGGGGACGCCGTAGCAGTTGCCGTCTTCGGCGGTCATTTCCCGCAGCGCGTTCTCATAGAACTTGTCGCGGCCCACCTCATCAATCAGATCGTCCACGGGAATCACAGCATCGGCATCAATCATTTCCACCAGCTGTGTCGCAACCGTACTGCTGATGTCCGGTACATTGCCGGAGGCCAGACCCGTGGTCCACTTGGTATAGAAGTCGGCCCAGGAGAAGGTCTCAATGGTGATATTCACACCGGGATGGAGTTCCATAAACTCATCGGCCGCCGCCTGGATCTTTTCCATACGAGGACCCTGGGTAAACGAGTGCCAGAAGACGATATCTCCTTTCAGCTCGTCGGTCGTCTCTGTGCTGCCGCCCGCCTGACCCGTCTGATCCGTCTGGCTTCCCTGATTCCCCTGATCAGCGGTGGTCTCTTTGCCGCCGCAGCCTGTAAACAGGCTGAACGCACAGGCACACGCGAGGACTGCCGAAACGATTCTCTTCATTTTCTTCATTTCATGTCTCCCCTTCTTTTAAATTTGATATGGGTAGTAAGACCGACTGTTGTCAGATCCCAACTACTTCTGCATTAATTCGTCCAGCGTAAAGATGTCATACCGCATGATGTTTTTCAGATGCAGTTCATCCCGCGACCAGGAATCATACTTCTCATAGAGAAGGCCAATGCTTCCATCCGGCAGCTCCGTCATGCAGGAATAGGAGAAACCATACGCCGGCAAATCCACATCATAGGCGTAATCCCAGGATACCGCATACTTGTCATATCCCGTTCCGCCGGTATCCGTTACCATGCCCACCAGAATCTTTCCGCCCCGGCGGCCATCGGAAGCCGTAGGTGTGGACAGCAAAATCACCGATTTGCCGTCTACCATCTGGGAATGGCGAATGACCGACAGCTGTGTACCGTAGGAAGCCACGGAAATACCCGGCAAATAGGCGCTGGGGCTCCAGGTCATACCGCCGTCCACACTGGTAATATATGCGATCTTTCCGACACCTGTGCGCATATATGTCTGGAGGGTTCCATCGGGGAACTCAATGATCTGCGCCTCTGCAAAGGTGCCGCTTCCGCCCAAATCGGTGTTGACAAAGCTCCAGGTTTCTCCATGGTCATCGCTATACAGGTAACCATAGTCGCCGGACACACTATTGTAAGAGGAAATGATCAGTCTTCCCGCATAGGGACCGTTTTGAATCTGCGTACCGACGCCGGGCCCAAACAAAACCATTCTGCTGTTGACGTCGCGGAAATCTCCCAAAATCTTCATATCAGACCAGGTCAATCCCTCGTCATCGCTGTACTTGCACACAAGATAGTTGGTGGGCAACAGCTGGAAGAGCGAGTCTTTGTAGAATACACACTGCTTTACATCCACATCCGTCTGCTCTTCTTTCAGAATCAAGCCTTCAAAATGTACACTATATTGTTTCTGCGTCAGGTACTCGCCATTTTCCATGATTCTGTAATCGCCGTCCACCGAGTATTGGGTGGGCTGCCCGGTCGTATCATCGTAAATGACGCCGTTTTCTCGGATGCTATAGTTGTATGCGGTGGGCAGGTCGCCGCTCTTATGCAGCTTCAGATACTTTACGCCATCGATTTCCTTAAAGCCGGTACCGCCGACCACATTGTTGAACCCCTTGCCGGAGGTAAACGCATCAGAAAACAGGAACAAGCGTCCCGTCTCCCGGTCCTCCAGCAGCACCGTGTCAATAAACGACGCGCTGCCGGAAATCTGAATGTTCTTTCCGATCAAATCACGGGGCCACTCCACGGCCTGCGGGGCATAGTCGTCAAAGACGAGGGGCAGCGTGGGAGCGGACCAGGTCTTGCCGCCATCGGTGCTGCGCGAGAATCCAATGTCAATGTTGCTTCTTGCGTCATGGGTGCCGCCGTAACGGGTATCGATACTGGAAACCACCACCCCGCTTTCCAGCGTCAACAATGTGGGAATTCTGTAATAATTGGACCCTGTACCGTCACCGGCGTAGAAAATCTTTGTGCCATGGGCCGTAGCGCCAGTCATCTCCAGCAGCGCTTCATCACTCAGCGGCTCGGTATAAACGGCAAAGTCTTGAATGGTGCCGCCGTAGGGATACGCTGCTGCTCCATTTCTGATGGTTGCACCCAGCGCGATATTATCCACACCCGCAATATCAGAAATAAACTTCCAATCGTCTTCTTCCAGTGTGGCAATCAAATCGCCGTTGGCAAACAGCTTATATGTATGGGTGTCTGCGTCCGCCTTAAAGGCGACGGTATTGACTGCAGGCGCTCCGTGGTCCAGTCCGTCCAACACTGCCGGACGGCTCATGGTGTATTTAAAACTCAAATCCGTGTTTCTCAGTTCCATGCCCAGAGCGCCGGTATCCGTAAGATAGATGTGGAAGTGACGGTCTTTATTGCCGGAGGTACTGTTGCCCACGCTGAACAGGGATTGGACGCCGGCGGTGGATGTGGTCGTAAACGAGATTACAATTGTACCTTCCCGCAGGTGTTTCACAACCTCCGCATTGGCTTCGTTGGACAGATCAACATAGGAGCCCGGTGTAAGATCCACATCCGATTGTTCCATGACCGGCAAGCTGGTGTCCACATAGGTTTTCTCGATCAGTTCCGCATCACTCAGCGCCGATGAATACACCTGAACGTTCGACACGGTACCGGCAAACGGGTAATCCACTTCGCCATTGCGGATGGTGCCGCCAATGGATGCGTTGGACAGCCCCAGGATATCCGCGAAAAACCGGTAGTCGTCCTTTGTCAGCTCCCCGACCATCTGGCCGTTTGCAAACAGTTTATATGTTTTGCTCTGAGAATCGGCCTTGAAGGCAATTCGGTTCTGCGCACCATGCATCACTGCTCCGGCAGCACTCATGGTATACTTAAACTCTGAATCTGTGTTCCGCAGCTCCATACCCAGTGTGCCGGTGGGCGTCACATAGAGATGGAAGTGCCGATACATATCATCTTTGGCCGTTCCCGGATTGGAAACGCTGAACAAAGATTGATACTCCTCACTGCTTGTGGACTGGTATTCGACATAGATGGTTGCATCCCGCAGGCTGTACAGGTCGCCGGCTCCCGGTTCTGCCGACAGATCATACACCGTTCCGGATGCAATCGCAAGATCCGACTTCTCGATAAGCGGCGTGGCCCCCTCCGTCGCTCCCACCACTCCAAGATTGGACAGAACGATTACAACAGACAATAGTACAGAAAATATGCGCCGTAGTTTCTTTCCCATTCTTTTACTCCTTTCCAAATGATGTCTTTTGCTTTCTTACCGGGATTTTTCCATAAATTTGGGCAAAATTATATATATTGCACATATTTTAATGTTTATAATTGTGCATTTTTATTTATATTGTCTATCTCAATTATAAAGCTTATTTAAGAGATTACCAGATAATAATCAGACTATTATTAGCACAAAACGTGCACAGATTGATTTTTTTCTAAAACCAGAACGTGTCATAAACGGCAAACAGCCTGTCCCAGAGCTGGTACACTCTGGAACAGGCTGTACAATTTTATCGAAATCAAGCCGCGCTTCCCACGGCTGCACACGGTGGCCGGCAGCTATTTTCTGGCCTCTTTCCGGTAGCGGTCCGGGGAGATGCCAAAGACAGATTTAAAGACTCTTGCAAAATAATTTTGGTCGTTGTAGCCCAGTTCATACGCAATGGTGGACACCCGTTTATTGGTGACCAGCAGCCGTCTGGCCGCAGTCACCATACGCAGCTCCTTCATAAAGTCAAAGGGTGTTTTGCCCGTATGCGCCTTGAACAGCCGTCTTAAAGAGCTGTCACTGAGACCCGTCATCTCACAAAAATACTTTGTGTCAAACGGCCGTGAGGGATTGGCGATCAAGTAGTCCACTACCATCTCTATCCGGAAATCCCGTTTGATTCTGTTGGACTTTTTCGCTCTCTCGCAGGAAGCCTCCAGGGAGGGGTCCCAGGTCCATTCCGGTGTGCGCTCTGGCAGCGCTTCCGTTGTGCCGGTTTCGGAAGCGTCCTCCCGTTCCGAATGGGTCTGGGCCTGCTCCACAACCCATGCAATCAGGAGCTCCAGATTTCCTCTGATGCGAAACAATCTTGCGATGCTGTCCCCTTTGGCATAGCTGTAGATTTCCTGAAATCTCTGCCGAATGATTTGATCCGTATCCTCCAGCACCGGCTGCAAATGGTAAAAATCCGTCAGCAGGTCTTTGTCATTGATACGAACCGTCGTTGTAAACCGAATGCTGAAAAATACCAGCTCATTGCCTGTCGCGTAGCAGGAAAGCCTGCACCCTTCCGGAATATAGCAGACCTGATTTTCCTTTACTTCGTACTCTTGACCATCGATGGCAAAGATGCCGCTGCCGCGGACCACATACCGCAGCATGGAGTACGGAATATACGACTCCGGATAAACCCACGTCTTTTTAAATTCATAGTAATCAACATACAAAAAATTAAAACGCAGTGCAGTAAAGAAGGTCTGCTCAATGTTCATCCTGTCGCCTCCAATATGCAGGCTCTACGGCGGTTCCTCCGGGAAAAAACTGATGGAAAACAGGTTTTACGGATGCTGCCGGCTACACCATTTCTATTTCTTACGGTTCGTCAAACAGGGTCATTTGAATTTTAATGACGCATTTTCTGCTGGTGGCCGGGGCGTCTCCCAGCATCAGGGCTGGACGGTGGGCGTCCCAGGGGAAGAACACCGCAAAATCGCCTTCCTTGGCAATCAGGAAGCTCTCATCCACCGCCGATTCCAAAAAGGCAATATCATTTTCCCATTTGGCCTCACAGATGGTCTCCTTGCCGGTGTAGGCCGAGACACCAATCTTCTCTCCGCCCTCGGGCCAGTAGAACAGGTCGGCGTACTTCTTGTGAATCTCCGGGTGAGACCCCTCAAATCCGTGGGTCGTCATATCCATGACATTCAGGAACAGACGGTCGCCGTCAATTTCATAGCGTCCGGGGGCCAGCGCCATCACATCCGTCTCCCGCAGATAGGCAAGGGCTTTGCGGATGGCAGTGGGGTAAACTCTGTCGTTTGTACTGGGGTTTAATTTACCAAAAATCATACGTATCCACCTTTCCAGCCACCACAGATTTTTTTGCGGGGCGGCTATACAGTTGCATTATATCAAATGCGGTTTCCCTCCGCAAGAAAGATTCCGCCGCCATATGACGCCGCCGGATAGAAAAACACCGGCAAATCTCACGATTTGCCGGTGTTCCGTGGCGGAGATGGAGAGATTCGAACTCTCGCACGCTGTTTAGGCGCCTACCGCATTTCGAGTCATTTCCCCCTTGTGATTTTTGGTGGAAATTAAGCGAAGATGGAAG
>ERZ1643251.890-NODE-890-length-37588-cov-10.555485_pt1 | contig 37588 bp, 61 predicted proteins | sample MGYA00579261_ERZ1643251 | MGnify/ENA primary metagenome ERZ1643251 (study PRJEB29033, sample SAMEA4952267) | chicken gut metagenome | biome: Broiler Chicken; feature: Gastrointestinal Tract; material: Caecum | place: Ireland | collected 2018 | study: Broiler... | reverse complement strand
AAAATACAGTATCAGATGATCCTGAAGAGTCAGAAAGATTAGAAGCAAAATTAGAAAAAGAGAAAGAAAAGAAAGAAAAAAGAAAAGAGAGAAAATCTAGATTTAACCAAATGAAAAGAAATGTAAAAGAAGAAAGAACTAGTAGGAAATCTGGTGAAATTACTAATGAAGAAATAGAAAACATTGAAATAGATTATTCTGATCCTATATATTCTCCAATGTATAATGGAGACCCTGAAAGAGAAAGATCATTAAAAAGAAATATAGTTAGGATGAATAGAATAGATGAAAAATATTATGATGGTTGGATGAGTAGATATAAGGAATCAGAAGCTGAAACAATTTTAAAGGATATTGATGAACAAAGGGATGTTGCTAATAAGATATTAGATTCACTTAATTATAAAGATGCAGTAATATTAGAGGCCCCTACTGGGTGGGGAAAAACTGGATTAGCATACCAAATATGGAAACAATCAGGTAAAAGAGTATTAGTTTTAAATCATTCAAATGTTTTATTAAAACAATATAGAGACCTTCTAGAATTAAATCTTAAAGATAGATCTGTTTCATGTATGGGAAAATCAAATTATAGATGTTTAAAATATAAATCTAAACCATGTAATTCTGGAACAGATTGTGGTGGTTGTATTTATGCAGATCCAGAAATTCCATTATGTGAATATTACTGGAGAAGGATGTTATCTGGTTCTAGAGGATTAGTAATATCAAATTATCATCAACAAATTTTATTAGAAGATCTAGAATATGACATTATAATTTGTGATGAATGTCATAATATAGAAAATATATTAGTTGATTTTGCAACAGTAAAAGCAGATTTAGATTTTGTAAATAAATTAGATGAAGAATTAAGATCAGTTGATAGCTATAAAAATAAATCAAAAGAAGAAAAGATTACTAGTGAAAATCCTCAAATAAATAAATTAAAAAGAATTTTAAATGTTATAAATGAAAACAATTATGAGGAACAATTTAAGAATTTTTATGATATTCTTGATTCACTTAAAACAGATTATATAGATCATCCTAATGTTAAAGATTTAATAGATAGTTATTATGAATCTTATTCTAGATATAAGGATGACCAATCAAATAAAACAAATTATATTTATGAAGAAAAATCTGGTGAATATGAATTTAAACTTGTTCCTTTAAAAGTAGATGGTATGTTTAAAGATAAAATTTTAAAGAAATGTGATAAAATAGTTCTTATGAGTGCTACAGTAATAAATCATGAAAATATGATTAAAGATCTTGGATTAGATAAAGATAAAACAGAATATATAGAATTAGATTCTAAAATACCTGTTGAAAATAGAAAAATCTTTTATTTTGGAATGGGTAAACTATCAATGAAAGGTAAAGATGAGGATATTCTTTCTTCTCCAGATTATACTACTATTTGTAATACTATAACAACAATAGTAAAAGAACATGAGAGAGAAGGGGATTCAGGTTTTATATATTGTAATTCATATAGATTATGTAAATTGATTTATGAAGGAATAAAATTAAATTTATCAAATTGGAATATTTTAATGAATACAGATTCTAAACAAACAAAGGAAGTATTAGATAAGTTTTTAGATACTACAAAAAAGAATAGATTACTTATATCTTGTTCGTTTGCAGAAGGTGTAAATTTTAATGATGATATTTCAAGATTTCAAATAATTCCAAAAGTACCTTATCTATATTTAGGTTCAAAAAGAATTGCTTTAAAAAATCAAATGAATAATAGATGGTATGTAAATAAAGCAATAGAACAAATAATACAGGTTGCAGGTAGATCAGTTAGATCTCCAGAAGATAAAGCAGTAACATATATTCTTGATAAAGCATTTAGTTATACTTATAAGAAATATCAATCTGATTATCCAAGTTGGTTTAATGAAGCAATAATATGGGAAGGGTAGCATTTTATAAATAAAAGGAGATATCATGGAAAGAAGAGATAAAATAAATTATTATTTAGATATGGCAGAGATTGCTTCTACAAGATCAACATGTATTCGTAGACATTGGGGAGCAGTTATTGTAAAAGATAATAATATTAAATCAACAGCATATAATGGAGCTCCCCGTGGCATGACTGGATGTATAGAACTAGGAAAATGTAATAGAGAAAAATCTCCAAGAGGAACAGATTATACAAATTGTCCTGCAGTACATGCAGAAGCTAATGCAATATTACAAGCTGGAAGGGAAAGAACACTAGGATCAAATCTCTATCTAGTAGGTATACAAGCTAATGATAATACTTATACAAAAGATCCAAATTCTTGTACATCATGTCGTAGATTAATAATAAATGCTGGGATAGAAAAAGTATATATTAGATTAGATAAAAATAATTATAAGGTTATTGATGTTCAAAAAGATTGGGCAAATGATATAAAAAATATAATAGGAGGTTATTAAAATGTCAGTTTTAATAGTAGGTGGTTTAGGTTATATAGGAAGTAATGTTGCAAAATCATTAATACTTAAAAATGAAGATGTAATTATTATGGATAATCTAAATAATTCACATATTGGAAAAGCAAAATTAATAAAAGAGGCAACAAATGGTAAAACAATAAAGGTATACAGTAAAGATTTATTAAAAGAAAAAGATATTATACAAGTATTTAAAGAAAATCAAATAGAATCTGTTATTTATACTGCCAAAGCTAATGTAAAAGATAAATCAAAATATATTATGGAAAATCTTGAAATGTTAAGTAATTTATTAGAAGTTATGAAAACATTTAGTTGTAAAAGATTAATTTTTACTTCATCAGATATTTATGAAAATTTTGGCCAGGTATCAGAAACAGATTTTACATTAAATCCAATTAAAATACAAGATATAGAGGCAGTTACTAATTTAATGTTAGAAGTCTACTTAAATAAGTTTTATACAGAGAATCAAAATGATAATTGGTCAATTTGTATATTAAGATTATTTGATATTTCTGGTACAGATTCTTCCGGCTTATTAGGTGATTATAATTTACAAAAGAATGATATATTTACTAAAATAATGAGAAATATTATAAAAAATGAACCAATAACAATTGAATCAAATTATCCTACATATACTAAAACAGTAATAAAAGATTATACACATGTTAGAGATTGTGTAGTAGCATATCAAAGAGCTTTAGATTTAATTAGAAAATCTACAAATTACCTTGATATATTTAATATTGGTTCAGGAAAACCTACAACAGATTTACAAGTAATGAACATGTATAATGCAATATCTGGAACAAAAACATCTTTTACAGGTATTAAAAAATCTTCAGAAAGAATTGCAGAAAGAACAAATAATAAAACAAAAATAATAAATATATTAAAATATGAAGATACTTTAGGGATTGATTCTATAATTAGAAGTAATATAGAATTTTGTAGTAATTATGGACAAATAGAAAAAGATTATAAAGAATCTGAAAAATTATTACAAAAACAAAATAATAAAGAAAAGAAAGAAGAGGTTGAGGAGAATAATGAAGAATAAGATAATTATAGTTGAGGGACCACAAGGTGTGGGAAAAACTACAACTGTTGATTATCTAAGAGAGACTATACCTCACACTAATCTTTTTAGGTTAACTGGTTCTAATGATAATACTAAAAAAGGTTTATATAAGACAGTAAAATATTATAATAATTTACTTAAATTTATGAAATCTATGGAAAATACTGGAATGAATCTTTTATTTGATAGAACATTTTTTACAGAAGAAGTTTACTGTAGATTAGGGTATAAAGAATATAGTTTTACTAAGGAATATAATAAATTATTAAATAAACTTTCTAAATTAGATTTTGATATATATTATATAAATTTATCATTATTTGATACATCAAATTATTTAGAAAGATTAAATAGAAAAGGAAAAGCAGAAGTAAAGTATGCAGAATTTAGTAAAAATTCAAGTGAAAAACAACAAGAAATTTATTTAGATTTATTTACAGAAATATCAACTTCTTATTGGAAAAGAATAAAACCAAGGACTTTCTTTACAGATATAAATACAAAAGAAAAACTTTATAAAGATATTATGGATTCTATTAATTGGGAGTAAATTAATGAAAGATAGAGAAAATGTATATTATGAAATAAAATGTTTATATTGTGATAAACCTCTTACTGGTTTATTATCAAATACTGCTTATGTAAAATGTCCATATTGTGGACATATATTTTCTTTATATCAAATTTTTAGTTATAATATGTGGTTAGCTGAAAATCATAAAGCTAATAAAGTAGCAGAAAAGCCATCAATATTTGAAGATATATTACAAAATTATGAAGATGATAATAATAGTGCAATAACAGTTCCATTTACATTTGACAGTATTTTTGAGGAATTGAAACCAAAAGAAAAACAAACATTAACAGAGGATATACATGAAATTTGTTCTAATCAAGCTTCTATTATAAAAATACAATATAATTGTTTAATAAAAGTAGGATTTACAAAGGATGAAGCATTTTTATTATTACAAAAAATGGTAGAAAATGGTTTAGGAGGTTATTAAATGAAAGAAGAGAAAAAAGAAGAAAGAGCTGATATTACTCTTAGAGAAGATAATATATTAGAAATTAATAGGGTAAATGGTCAGAGCTTTACAATTAATTTAAAAGAAGTATATATGGTGATGATTGAAAAATCAGATGAATATATGGATATATTATTAAATGGAATAAGAAATATACATATTCCTTCAGATTTTTATGAAGGTATAGTTGAGGCTTTTAAATTAAGTAAAATGTTTGAAATACATAAACAAAATTATTATACTATAAGTAGAAAACTAAAACAAGTACCAGAAGATCCAAAGCAAATAACTAATGATATGTATCAAGATGAAAAACAACATCTTGATGATTTATTTGTAAATATAAAATCAGATAGAGTATTAGTTACAGTAGAAGAACCAAAATATACAGAGGATGATACTGAAAAAATTGGAGTAGATGTAGTAGATAAGGGAATGGTTATCTTTTATAAGGAAGTGAAATAAGTATGGAAGAATTATTAAAAGAAATTAAAGAAAGTCTAAATATAAGACAACATGGTATAAAAACTAAATATTGGAGTAGAGATGGTTGGAAAGAAGTAATAGAACAGCCACAAAGAGGTAAAGGAACAAAAGCTTATACAATAAGAAGAATTGATATGTTGCAAGATAAACTTAAAGAATTAAAAGTAGACATTTTAAATGGAAAATATGATTATAAAAGGAGAGAAAAATAATGGATAGTAAGTTATTATTAACTATAGCTGATTTATTAACAGAATGTCCAAAATGTTTAAAAACCTCTTTAGATAATGGAGGTTGCTTTGAGATAACATCGAAATATGTAAAAAGAAAATGTAGTTGTGGCTACTGTATAAAATTATCAATAGATGAATCAACAGATGAAAAAGATGAAAAAATTTTGAAAGGGTGATTTTATGGAAAAAGAAAAACTAGAACAAGAATTAAAAAACCTTAAAAATAAATATTCAATGTTAATAGGACAAATTAAAAATGTAAAAAATGAATTAGTATCATTAAATAATCAATCATTAGTTTTAGAAGGTGCTATTAAACAAACAGAAAAGCTTTTAGCATTATATAACAATAATACTGAAGAAGATTCAGTGAAAAAAGAAGAGGAGGAAAAGTAATGGAGGAAAAATTAAAAGCTCTTGAAGAAGAATTATATAAAACAAAAGGAGAATTAAACAGTCTAAAAGAAATGGTTTCAGTTTTAACAAATCAAGAACAGCATGTTAAAATTCTTACATTTAAAGAAAATGAAGATGCTAAATTGCCAATTAGAAAGAAACAAGGGGATGCGGGTTATGATGCATTTGCTAATGAAACAGTAACGGTAGAACCTCATAAATCATTTAAAGTTTCTTGTGGATTAGGTTTAATTATACCAGAAGGATTTGCTATTCAAAATGTAAATAGAGGGGGAAACTCATTAGGAAAAGCTTATGGTTCACCTATTTGGGTTTCAGATGCATACATAGACCCTAATTACAGAGGAATTTGTAATTTTATAGGAGTTAATTTAGGTGATGAACCAGTAACTATAAATAAAGGTGATAGAGTAGCTTCAATAGGATTAGTAAAAACTTATGCAATGGATTTTGAAGATTTAGATGAATATTGTGAAAGAACAGGAAGAAATAAAGATGAAATAATGAATACAGAAAGAGGAGCATCTGGTTTTGGAAATTCTGGAATTAATTAATATATAAAATAATGAAAGGAGATAACTAAATGGAAGAGTCAGACAAAAGTATAGAACAAATAGTAGATAAATTTGCTAAAGAGATACAACAAAAACAATCTGAAAATAGTAATATAGCAAATGAAGCAGAATTTGAGATTTATAGGAATATAGCTACTGAACCTGTAGAGTCTTCAAATATTGAATCTATTGGTTATCTTAAAGAATCAAAGATATTAAAAGTAATATTTAAGGGTGGTTCTAGTTATATTTATAAAAATGTAGATGAATTACAGATAAAAAATATAAATAATGCAAAATCTATTGGTAGATATTTTAATGATAATATAAAAGCATTTCCAGAAAAATATGAATGTATTAAATTATAAATCTATTTTTAGAATTTATTTAGCATTTATATAATTTATAATATAGAAGTTAAATGAAGTTCCTATTTTGTTTTGAAAACAAGTCCCTGTTAAGGATTACTTACTTCTCAACTTCTATTGAATATATAGTTTGGTAAATGAAGTTCCTATTAAGATAAATGGTAAAATTTAGATTTATTACTTCTCACCAAACAAATAAAATCATATATACTTATAAGGTTTTCTTATAAAGGTAAAGAAAGTTCCTATTTAGTTTTATCTTTAAAACAGCAGAGGGATTCTATAAGCTAAGGAAACTTGGTTTATCTTTTCCCTCATATAATATACTTTCCACCAAGTATATATGATTTTTAATTTTAATTTAAGGAGTGGAATAAATGAAAGATTATAATGATTATGAAGAATTTAAAATTAATCAATCTATTTTAAGGTTGTTTAAGAGATATCTTATAATAGATCAAGAAAATGCAAATCTTAAGGATGAGTCATTATCCTATGGTATAGTATTAGATCAACCTATTGATAAAGAATTATTTGATGAGATCATAAAACAATATGGAATAGATGGTTATGCTTTAAATCAAACTTTTCATAAATCATTAGAAAAAGTTGCCCAAAGTGAATTAATTGATCTATATGTTCAACAATTAGTACATTATTTTACAACATATGGTTATGAAAATTTAGGAATAACAGATGGTACAGTTTATATTCCAAATGAAAAGCTTGAGGTTCCAGTATTTGAGAATGGTATTAATTTGACATTTATTTCACAAATTAATGAGGAAGAATTAAAACAAAAAATAACTGAATTGGCTACTAACAAATTACCACTTTCAAGACAAACAGTAAGTGATTTATTAACTTTATCTGATTTTCTAATTGAAAGTATTGATATAGAAGATGTAACTAATAAAGAATTAAAAACAGCTTTATATAATAAGTATGATATAGTTCCAAAAAATAATGTAGAATTTGTTAGATTTTTAGTAAATAAATTAACTGGTAATTCAATGTTAATAAAAGATAAAAGAACTATATTTTTCTTATCTAATTTTGATGTATTATACTCTAAAGCTTTAGAATATTTAAAACAATATCAAGAAAAATATGGATTAGAGCCTTTATCAGAAATATTTAATAGATATAAAAAGATTTTTGTAGCATTGAAAAGAGATCCAGAAAAAGAGGGAAAATATTATAATGAAAAAGTAGCTAATCTAAAAATGACTAGAGCTAAAGAATTAAACCATATTATAAATAGATTGTATAAATTATCATTAAAACATCACAAGCCATTTATTGATGAAAATTATATAAATCATATTATGACATTTGTTAATAATATACAATATAAAGAAAATAGAGAAGAAATATTAATGAATTATATTTCAAAGAAAACTATATGGGAAATAATAAAAGTGTATGATTATTTAAAAACTAATTCAAAAACAAAAGCTTATAAAATTAGGAATGGTAAAGTATTTGTTGAAAAGAAAAATGTAATAGATGAAAGTCCATCTTGGGTTATAAATGTATTTGAAGAATATTTAATAAATAGGATTAGAGAAAATATTGGAGATAAAACTATTTATTTGCCAAATAATATAAGTTATGCATTACCACAATCAGAAAAACAATTTGTAGGTAATATTCCATTTAATTCTGTAATAAATCTTCCAAAAGAGGGATTTATAGTTGGAATACATTGGACTAATTTAGAGCCAAATAATAAAGAAAATAATTATTCTACAGAAGAATATAGAGTAGATTTAGATTTAAAATTATTTTCAAATAAATATTCTATCTCTTGGAATACTAATTATAGATCAGAAAATGCTAAGTTATTATATAGTGGAGATATGACAAATGCTCCAATTACTACAGGAGGAGCTAGTGAATTCATATTTGTAGACCCTACAATAGAACCAACAGTAATGACGTTTAGAGTAAATAATTATACTATGAATAATCATTCTTCAATTCCATTTGAAATTATAATAGCCACAGCAGATAAAACTGATTATTTAAAAAATGCAAATAAACAAAATTACGTTGTAAACCCAAACAATATAATTGCTAAATTCCCATGTCAAATAGAAAAAGGTCAAGCAGAATATAATATTGGGATTTTAGTAACAGACCCAAATGAAGAGTCTAAATTTATAATAACTAATTTATCTACTTCTAACTTGCCTGTTTCTAAAAATAATATATTAGATGAATACTTTAGAGAATATATGGTACAACATAGTGATAAACAAGAATATTTAAAATCACTTCTTATGAAGGCAGATTCAAATTTATCAATTAGAAAAACAGTAGAAAAATTAATACCTTGTACAACTATAAAAACTGGTGATGAAAATTCTTATTCTATAATTACAGTTCCAAATATGGAATTAGATACTAAATATAAAGAGTATAAAATATTAGAACAAGATATTTTTAAAAAGGAAGAAGTACCTGTTGATATAGATTTATCACTAGAAAATATAAATAAAACTACAATTATAGATATGTTTAAATCTAGATAATAAATTATTAAAGCATTATAAATAATATTATAAATAATATAGGAGGAATTAAATACAATGGAAGTATTAAAAATTAAATCAAGTTCAGAACCAAAATCAGTAGCAGGAGCTATATCAAAACTATTTGAAGATGGTAATTCACAAGTTGAACTACATGCAGTAGGAGCTGGCGCAGTAAATCAAGCTGTTAAATCAATAATAATAGCTAGATCTTATGTATCTACTTCAGGATTAGATTTATATGTTATACCAGGATTTGTTACAATCGATATTGAGGGTGAAGAAAGAACTGGAATTAAATTTATTATAAAGAAATAATTAGGAGGAATATAAAATGGGGATGTATGATTTAGTTTTACCAGAAATTAATTTAGTTATAGGGAAATGTCCTATTTGTAAAAATAAATTTAGTATAGATCAGGAATGGCAAACTAAATCATATAAATCCCTATTATTTAGAGTATCTCTTAGAACTTTAAAATATTCTCGTAAAAACTTTTTTGAAGTACATACTATTTGTAATAATTGTAATTCATATATAAAAGTTTATTTTGATGAAAATCCAAGAATAGAATTCAATAAAAAAGAAAAAGGGTTTAATAAAAATGATAAATTAATAACAAAACCATTAACTAAAAAACAGCTAGAAATATATGAATATATTACAATGGAAAAGGAGACTTTATTAGAATATGGATATGATGAATGAACAAATTAAAAAATTAACTAATCAATTATTAGATTTATTAAATCAAAATAAAAATGATGAAATAATAGATGAGGTAATAATTGCTATTTCAAATAATATAAAATTTGATATTGGAGAAAACAATAATGGATAATAAATATAATATAAAGAAAAATTTTTTGGTACCAGAGGTATATATTCAAAAAACAGCTTATTGTAATAAATGTAATCAAAGGTTATTATTTACTGGTTCTCAATTATTATCTGATCCACCACAAAATGTTATGATTTGTCCAAACTGTAAAGAAACATTTAATATATCAGAGACAGAGTTACAAGGTGAATGGAAATGGAGGACAATTTAAAATAAAACTATTTACAATTTAAAATACATAAGTTATAATAAAATATAATTTTGAGGAAAGAATATGGAATTAGCATTATCTTATTTTTATCAAATTAGAAATTTTAAACCTTATATGATACCAGTAAGTACAGCAGTTTGGGATCCACAATGGTTTCATAAAGATAAAACAACAATGATATTTAAAGACAAAAATAATGTATATAATGGAATAAGATTTGATGAATTGGCACCAGGGGAAACTTGTAAAGATCTTTGTAAAGGGAAAGATAATTGTAATATTAAAAAACCAGGAGAATGTTTATTTTTACAAAATTATAGAAGACAATTAGAAGAATTGGATTTTAAAAACCTAATAAACAAATGTAATATATTGGCAAATAATATTAAAAGAATAGAAAGATTTTTTCAAGATCCAATAATAGTATTTATGGTATATGAAACATATACTAATAAATGTAGTGAAAGAGATACAATATTGTCAGTATTTAATGAACATGGTTTAAAGATATCAGAATTAAAATACCCAATTAATGAAAATTATACATAGCGTGGTAGAGAAGTGGTCATCTCGCTAGCCTCATAAACTAGAGAACATTGGTTCGAATCCAATCCAACGCTACCAAATATATTTCCTTAGTTTAACTGGTAAAATATATGATGAACTCATAAGATGATTGGTTCAAGTCCAACAGGAAAGTAATCAACTAATAAAGTTAAAATAATTCCTAAGATTATTTTGATAAAACTAATAAAGATTTACAGTATATTAAAACTTAGGATATAATATCATAAATCTTTATAGTAAACCTAAGTTAGTTGTTTATAGGTTTACAAACTAATATATCCTTCCAGTAACTCAAGTGGATAGAGTCGGGAGCTAGCTATTTCCAAAACCAGGACCAGGAGTTGTAGGTTCGAATCCTACCTGGAAGGGATCTTAATTAAATGGAGGAAATTATGTTATTAAACAGTTTACTTTTAGATATTAAAAAGAAATTTATGGTTGATGATCAATTAAAAGCTTATTTATATGAAAATAAAATTGAGTTAATTGACTTTACACCAGGTTTTTATCTTTCAAATGGGGAATGGGAAGATGATTTTTATGGTTCTTTATTTACAATTTATTTAGAAGATAATAAGATTTCTTGTATAGAGAATAATAGTATACAGCTAATAACCCCAGCTAATCAACAAACAGTAATTTATTTAGCATCTTTAATAGGTACTATAATTGATGATTATGATAATTATGATAAACTAAAATCAATATCTAAATTAGATTGTATAACATTATAAGTGGAGTAGTGGCAGAGTCAGGTTTAATGCACCAGTCTTGAAAATTGGCAATCCCTTTAAAGGATTCTCTGGTTCGAATCCAGACTACTCCGCCACCTTAAAATAAAAAAATCTATCTAAATACTAAGAATTTATTATTTATATTTTCTTAGTATTTTCTTTTTGCTTCATTTACATTTTCGCATTTATAGTATATAATAGTACTACAAATTATAAAATATTTTATAAATAAATGATTATAATAAGTTTAAAAATTAAGCATTATTACAAATATAAATAATTAATAAGGAGGAAATAAAATGAAGATAATTAGAAGATCAGTATTTGAAACAAATTCATCAAGTACACATGCAATAGCAATTACAAAATCAGATAAGAATTTACAAAGTCCTGGATATATTTCTTTAGATTATGATGGAGAATATAGTTGGGATTATAAGGTAATAAATGATTTAGATGGCAAATTTACTTATTTAGCAGTAATAGCTTCAAACTATATTGATAATTTATTTAAAGATCCAGAAAGAGAAGAGTTTTATAAATCTCATGAAGGTATTAATATTTCAGAATTTGAATTAAGATTTTTTATGGATAAGTTAAAGAAATTAGGATTTAGCTTTGGAGACAGAGAAGATAAAATAGTAAATAGATTATGTCATGAAAATGATTATGATTATTTTATAGATCATGGAGATGATGCTGTAGGTTTATATCTTTCATTATTAAAGGATGATGATAAGTTAAAAAGATTTTTATTATCATCAGATTCATTTATAACAACAGGTAATGATAATGATGAAAAAGATATATGGGAAGACCCAAATTCTCAATTTGGACTTGGAATGACTCCACAAGAAACAGAATGGGGAAGTACTGTATATAATGAAAATCAATTAAAAGATAGATTTGATATTTATTATAAAGGTAATTAATGAATAATATTTATAGGAGGTAATCATGGAAATATTAGCAAAATACAAAAACGGTAACTATTATGTAACATTATATGAAGATGGTACTAAAATAATTGAAAATAATTTAGATTATATTGAAGCAGAATATCCAGATAATTTTGATTGTAAAATTACTAACTACTGCCCAATGAATTGTCCAATGTGTCATGAAAAATCAAATATAAATGGAAAACATGCTAATCTAAATCAAAAGTTTTTTAAAAATTTACATTATGGTACAGAAATTGCATTAGGTGGAGGAATGGTTACATCACATCCAGATTTAGAAAAGTTTTTAAAACAACTAAAACAACAAGGAGTATTTGCTAATATAACAGTACATCAAAATGAATTAAAAGAAAAATGGGAATTTATAGAACAATTAGTAAATGAGAAATTAATATATGGTTTAGGAGTATCATATCATCGTGAAGATGATGATTTTTGGTCAAAAGCTATAGGTAGGTTCCCAAATATGGTTATACATTTAATTGCTGGTTATCATTCTATAAAAGATTTTAGGTACTTAGTAAAATGGAAACCAAAAATTTTAATATTAGGTTATAAAGATTTTGGAAGAGGACATGATTATATATATGGTAAGAAGGATTTAATCCAGTATAATATAAATATATTAGAGAAATTATTATTTAATGTATCTTTTGAATCACAAGAGGAATATGAACATTATTTTGATCCAATTACTAGAGAACCAAAAGATGCTCCAATGTTTATAGAAAAATTTAAAGTGGTAAGTTTTGATAATTTAGCAATAGAACAATTACACATTAAAAAACATGTTTCTAAAGAAGATTGGAATTCATTTTACCAGGGAGATGATGGTACAAGAACAATGTATGTAGATGCAGTTGAACAAACCTTTGCAAAAACATCTACATCAACAAAAAGGTATATGATATTAGATGATATAAAAGATATGTTTGAAGTGATAAAAAGGGAAGGTAAACAATAGATGCATTGGGATTTGTTTAGTTTAGAAGATGATGATGATCTTTATGAAGATATATTAGATAATTATGAAAAACAAAATAAAAATATAAGAAATTCTATAACATTTACATCAACAGAAATTAAAACTGATGTTAGAGAATCTATTAATGATATAAAAAATGAAACTCCTAAAACAGCAAATAATATAGATACTCCTAAAGAAGAACCCAAAGAAGATACTATAACTTATACAGGAACATTTTATACAAATAATAAAATAGTTGTTACAAACTTTATTTTATTATTTTCTTCATTTTTAATAAAAGAAATAGTTAAAGCAATATGGGGAATTGAGGTTTCAAATATAGTTTCATTAGTATTTATAGCAGCTATGTTGATTAATACTTTTATTGGGGTTATGAAAATTAAAAATAAAATTAATGAAGATCTAAAAGAATCTCAAAAAGATAAAGTTAAGTTAGATCTAAAAATGAATGACAAGGATGATGAAGAACTATTTTCAACAAAGAAAGAATATAAAGGTGTAAATTCAATTAAAGAAGAATTGATAGGATTAAGAAAACAATTAGAAACGCAATTTAATACTGAAACAGGGGAGATGGAAATAGTAGATCAAATCATAAACCAATGTTTAAATTTATTAGATAGGATAAAAAATTTACAATATGCATTTAAAATTATATTAGAAAGATCAGAAGAATATTCATTAGATGAAGTTATAGAAACATTACATCAAGCTGAAGATAATATAGGAAGAAATATTTTTAATATTTCAAATAGATTAATACTTGAATTAAATATAAAGGGGTTTGATAAAAAACAAATAAATGAATATCTCCAAAATAATGAAGATATAGTAGATGGTAGCACAGAATTAGTAAAAGAAGCTTTAGATTATATAGAAAATAAAGAAAATTTAGATAATAATATAATAGGAATAGAAACATTAACAGAAACTATTCAATACTTAAAGAAACATTTAAAATAGAGGAGGTGTAGATATGAGAATAGCAAATAAAAAGGTATTTTTCTATGGAACTAGTTCTATATTTAGTAATTGGCATAAATGTAGATTTACTATAAATGGAATTTCATATAATTGTAGTGAACAAGCAATGATGCATTTAAAAGCTAAAATGTTTAAAGATGATGAAACTGCTATTAAAATTCTAAGGACTAATAATCCAAGGGAACAAAAAAGATTAGGCAGGGAAGTTAAAAATTTTGATCAAAAATTTTGGGATGAACAAAAAGAAGAATTAATGTTTAGAATATTATTAGAAAAATTTGATCAAAATAAAGATTTTAAAGATGAATTATTAAAATATACAGATTATGAGTTCGTAGAAGCAAGCCCATATGATAGAATATGGGGAATAGGGCTAGAAGAGGATAATGATTTAATATTAGATGAAGATAATTGGAAAGGTGAAAATCTTCTTGGTAAAGCTATTACTAAAGTTTGTAAAATATTAGGTAATGAAACAAGTAAGGAGGTATTGTAGTGGAAAAACAAAAAGATTTAGATATTAAAAAGGAAACTAGCTTAACAAAAGCAGTAAATAAAGATGATTTTATAGTAGAACAACAATTTGAAAGATTGACACCAGAACAAATAAAACAGGTAGAAAGTTTAAAAGAACAAATTGATTTTGATTCATCTACATCTCTTATAAATTATGGAAGTAATATTATAAATAAGAGAGCTGATATTACTAATTCAATCCTAGAAAAATATAAAAATAAAGATGTTGGAGAGATAGGAGAAATAGTTGGAAATTTAGTAACAGAATTAAGATCTTATGATATTGATCAAAATGAAAAAGGGTTAATGAGATTTTTTAAAAGAACTAAAAATAAAATAGAGGGAATCAGAACACAATATGAAAAAGCAAATAAAAGTGTTAAGGTTGTATCAGATAAATTAGAAGGGGAAATCATAACATTATTAAATGATATAAATTTATTAGATAAAATATATGTAAATAATTTAGAAAAATTTAAAGAACATACAGTTTATATTATAGCTGGTAAACAAAAATTAGAAGAAGTTAGAAACACTAAATTATTAGATCTAAAGTTAAAAGCAGAAGAAAGTAATTTACCAGAGGATGCAGAAGAATATAAACAATTAGAAGATAGATGTAATAATTTTGAAAAATATTTACACAATTTAATAATTTCAAGAATGTTATGTTTATTATCATTACCAAGAATAAAAGGTATACAAAATTCAAATGAAATTTTGGTAGATAAAATAAGACAAACAATTCAATTTGTAATGCCACTTTGGAAAGATAGTATAGCAGAGGCAATCATTTCAGAAAATACAAGAAAAGCATTAGACTTACAAAATCAAGTAGATAATGCAACTAATATGATGTTAAGAAAGATAGTTGATCAAACAAAAGTAATACAAATTGAGACAGCTAAAGCTTCACAAAGGGGAATAGTAGATAAAGATACAATTAAATATATTTTTGAAAAAACTGCAGAAACTATGCAGGAATGTAGAGAAATAATACAATCTGGAAAAGAGGAAATGTATAATACAGAAAAAGAGTTAAGTGATATGGAATCTGAATATTCAAATACTGTAATAAAAGACTTAGAAAGAAATAAATTTAAGAAATAAGGAGGACCAAAATGAAAATAATAAGAAAATCTGTTTTTGAAACAAATAGTAGTTCTGCTCATTCTTTGGTAATATCAAAAGAAAAAGTAAAAATAAATGAAAATGAAGAGATTTATAATATATCAGATAAATACTTTGGACCAACATTTGAATTATATTCTGTAATTGGTGGAAGTGATTGGAGAGATACAGATGAAGCAGAAGAAGAAAGGTATAAAAAAGATTTAAAGAAAAACAAATGGTCTACTAGTAAATATGATGGAATGGAACAATCTTATGGGTTTGATTTTTGTAGAGGAAAACCAAGAGTATATAATGATTTTATTCATAAAACAGCATTCATTTTATCTGTAAATAGTTACAAAGAAGATAAAGATTTAGATGGTTTCTTAAATATGGTAACAAAGAAAGCAAAAGAATATTTAGAAAAAGTAAATAATGATTATTATGTAAAACCACTTATAGAAAAATTTTTAGAAAAAGATTTTAGAGATAAGAGGTTTTTGGAATATGCAATGACCTCAGAATGTTCAAATTATTCTAATATATTAAGTGAGATTTTAACTAATGAAGATCTAATAGATAATTTTATATTTAATAATAAATCATATATAGCACTTGGTGGAGATGAATATGAAGGATCATATTTAAAATTAGTTGGAACAACTTATGAATATTATAATTTATATGGTGCAAATAGATATGAGGAAGAATTTGAAAAAAGGAAAAACGAAATTTATCCAGAAGATAGATATTTAGTGGAATATGACCTATAAGCATTTTAATATAATGTAAAATACAGAAAGTGAGGTTGTTATAAATGGACAAAATAGTAAGAAAAATTTATGATAATAGAATTACTTTACCTTCTGATATGCTTAAGACTTTAGGTATTACAAGAGGAGATTCAATTGAAGTAATAGAGGTTGATAATGGAATTTTACTACAAAAATTAGATTCTAGTCAAGAAGTTGATAAACAAGATCAAAAAACTCAATTAATTACTGAAGTTAAAAATAATAATGATAATAAAAAATATAAATTAACTGTAGATAAAAAATGTGGTATTACTATACCAAAAGAGATTTTTGATAAATATAATTTAGCTGAAAATTTTTATACAACACTACATACAAACTATCCAGATAAAGATGGTCAAGTATATTATTGGTTAATACTATCTAAATCTGGAAGTTATAGATATAGAAAAGAAAATAGAGTTTCTTTACGACAAATTTTTCCAGATGTAAAATTTGAACCAGGTCAAACTATTTATTTAACGGAATATACATCAAAAAAACTTACATTATCTGTAACTCCTAAAATAAAAAATGATATGAAGTCAGGAGAAAAAGAATTAAGTCAAAATAATAATTCTTTAGAAGAAGATTCAGAAAAAATAACTAGTTTAGAAAGCTTTATTTTAAATTTTAAAGCAAGAATTGGTAAAAGATATGTAATTACTGTTCCCATTAAAATATTTTCAAAAATGAAGCAAATGGGGCTTAAATTTGATTATATTATAAATCATGATGGAGAAAATGTAAAATTAATATTATCAATTAATGAAAATGGTAAATTTTCTTTTCAAAAATCTGGTGCTATGACATTAAAAGCTTTAATGGAACCAATACAGTTACAGGTTGGTGGTGATGTTTTTGGAGAATATGATAAAGTAAATAATATTATGAGTTTAACTTTTCCAAAAGAATCTATAATAGAAAACCCACAACAATCTCAAGAAATTACAGAAGATACTAAGTTAGTAGTTCATCATATTGGAACACCTAATGAAAAAATATTAGAAATAAAACATGAAGAGCAAGACAAAAATCTTACAGTTGTACCTAAAGAATGGCATCATACAGAGGATATTAAAATAAATAAACCTATTGAAGAAGATCCTGATGAGCTAGATGAAAATGAGGTTGGAGAAATAATAGAAGATGAAGATTTAGATACAAAGGAACAATATTATAGGTATCAAATAGAAAGATTCAAATCACAAGGAGTAAAATTTCAATTTATAGATAAAGACCAATTACCTCATGAAAGAACATGTTTTAGATGTAGTAAAATATTAGGACCTAATGATAATTCTATGTTACATGGACACAGAATATGTAATGAATGTAAACATAATTATTTAAAGAAATTATTTACACCAATAAGAGAATTATCAAAAATAAAAGCAGAAAGAGGTGAAAGACATGATTAACAACCCAAGCCAATATCAATTAGATAGAGCGGTAGAAAATGATGATTTAATTATAGTAAATAAGCCAAAATTATTAGTGAGAATAAATGATTATATAATCAGAAAGTTAACTAACCAAGAGGTTTTCAAAATAAAATATAAAAATGAAATGATTGATCATAGATTAATTACAATTTATTCTAAAGAAGAAGCTTATTCTAATATTGAAAAGAATTTAATGTTAACTGTATATCAAAGAAAAGATCCAAGAATACATAGTAAAAAACCTGTTAGAATAATGGGTAGTATAAATTATTTTATGATAGAAAATGGAAAAGAAGGAATAAAAGTAGATTTTGATATAATTAAATCTTTAGTTAATGAAATAGAGAGAAAATATAAAAGTTTAATTGAAAATACTTCATTAATAGGATATTTAGAAGTAAAACATTCAATTGTTAAAGAATATAGGGATAAGAATTATAAGTATGAATTTTTAAATGGATTTCATTTAGATATAGCAACATGTAGAAGTACTAAAAATAGTAAATTTAAAGTAATTGAATCTTCTTTTGGTATAGAATCAGATGAATTTGATACAGAAAAAGAAGCCTTTGATAATTTAAGTGAGTTATTAGAGACAAGGATTGCTTTAGCATTAGATAATAAACTTTTACATTTTAGTGATTTATGTAAAAGAGAAAGAATAGGAGAAGATACTAGTCTTGAAATTTAGTAATATATTTAATAAAAATAAAGAAAGTAGATATACAGGTACAATAGAATTATTAAATTATAAAGATAAATACCTTATGCCTGATATAAAATTATATAGAAAAATTAGAAGACTTTCTAGAAAATATCATACTTATGATATAGATTTAACTAATACTAATGAATTAGAATTAAAAATAGGACATTTTTACCCTTTTAAATTAAGAAGAAAGTTTGATTATGGATATATTTTTATTCCAACTAAAGCTTCTTATTTTATAAGAAATTATAATGTAATAGTAAAATTAATTGTAAATAAAGAAAAATAGCATTTATAATATTGTAATTGATTTTCCGATCAATTAAATACCTATTAATATCTTCAGTTAATAGGTACCCCTTATAATTTATCCACCTCCTAGTTGCTCAGGAGGTGGTAATTTTTGCATTTTATAAAATAGGAGGTTATATATTATGGAAGAAGAGAAAAAACAAATATCACCTTATGAATATTTTCAAAATGTAAAAGATAAAGTAAAAGAAATGAATGATGAAGATCTTAATAAGTTATATTCAATTTCTATGGAATTATTAGAAAAATATAAAAAGACAGGACAAATGAAAGCTGCAAAAAAGTTAGCATTCCATATAAAATCATTATTTAAAGAAAAAGAAATAATAGATCTTGGTATTACAAAATTTGTTTATAGGGATGATATAGAAAATTATATTGATAATATAGCAAGTGATGTGGTTAAAATTATTGAATTAAAAAACTATCCTAGAGAGATACCAGATGAATTGGTAGAAACAGTAGAAAAAACTAAAAATATATTTGATGAAATGTATGTATTATTTACAGATTATACTAAAGAATTAGAAAAAGATGTAGAAAAAGAAAGAGATCCAATATTATTTGGTTCATTTATAGATAGGGATTTTGATGCAATGTCTCAAAGAATGTATTACTTAGGTGATTGGGTAGATGAATACTGTGATTTAACTTTAGATAAATTAGTTTCTCAAACAGATAAATCTATAGTAAAAGAAATATCTATTCCTCAAGATAAAACTGAATTAATAAATCAACTTAATACGTTACAAAATACAAATACTGGTGCAGATGAACATTTTAGAATTACAACATTAAATTTAAAACCACATAAAATATCTTTAATAAATAAGGTAATAAATAAAATAAAAGGAAAATAATTATGAAAAGAAATGTAGATTTAACATTAAGAAGAGATTTTAAAGATGATAATGATGAATTTGATGAATTTCATAGAATAATTTTAGAAAGAATACATGGTAAAAATGTATCTAGAATTCCTTGGAAAATATATGCTATAACAGAAGTAAGATCTGATGAAGATCTAATACAAGATAATGAACTTAGATATGAGAATATTATTATCACAGGAAGTAAATCTAAAAGAAAAAATACTAAAAAATATAGATACTTAAATAAAGATATATGTGATTGCTGTGGAATAGAATTTAAAATTCCTTGGAAAAGAAAATATGGTTTATGTATAGAATGTTCAAAAAATTTTTCAAATGAAAGACTTCCCTGGAAACAGGAATTTGAAAAAGAAGAAAAAAGAATAGCATGGAGGTGATAAAATGAATAATGGATGTAATTGTAGTTGTTCTACAAATTTTATGCAAACAGATATGGTACCAGAAGGTTGGAGATGTCCAGTTTGTAAAAGAATCTTAAGCCCTTGGACAATAATGTGTCCATGTAATGGCCAAGGATTAAAAACAGAATGGACAACATCAACAGAATCAACAACAAATGAAACTATAACTTTAACAAATGATGGTAATCTTGGAAATCAAGAAATCCATACTTATTATAATAAGGAGGAAAATAATGAAAATAAATAAAAATATAATACTTACAATTGTTTCAATAATTATAGTTATTTTAATAATCTTTGGTATATACAAGTTAATTAGCTTTGGAATACAGAATTCTGCTATAAGTATGGAAGAATCAATTGAATCATCTAAATCAGATATAGATATTATCCTTCAAAGGAGAGTAGATGAATTGACTCAATTAATAAATACTGTAAAAGATTCAAAAGAATTTGAACAAGATGCTTTAGAAGGAATAATACAAGCAAGATCAGAAGCAGCATCAGGGAATATAGAACAATCTAATTTAACATTAAAATCAGTTGCTGAGCAATATCCACAATTACAAACTATGGAATTATATAAAAATGTAATGACAGCTATCTCAATAAATGAAAATCAACTAAAGCAGTATAGAGAAAGTTATAATAATATAGTAAAAGATTATAGAAAATTTGTTAGGCAGTGGCCAAATAAAGGTATATTAGAAGGTCTTGGTTATGAAGTAAAAGAATATTCATTATTTGAAGCTAATAACTCAGCTATTAATTATAATCCAGTAGAAAATAATTTATGGGAGGAATGATATTATGGATGAAAGTATTGATATGGATAGCAGAGCAGTATTATCAAGAATAGAATTGATATTTGAAAACTGTGAATTTTGTATAATACCAAAAGACCAAATAAGATTACTTCATTTAGAACAGTTTAACCAATCAATAAATTATTCTGAATGGAATGGACTACATAAATTTAATAAATGTTCATTAGAAATATTGCAAATTAATAAAGAATATTTATTAAATAATCATGCTTTTATAGCTAATGAAGAACATATAAATGATAAGGAAACTTTATTAGATAGAATATCTAATTATAATGATATAGTATCAATAAATATATACTGGGTTATATATGATGTAGAATATAAAAAACAATATTATTTACCTTGGGATGATAAAGATGAATATAAAAATAAATATCAAAAGGTAGATATAGAGGAAGAAATAGTAACAATCTCAGTAACTACTAATGAAGAAAATAAAACCTGTAATAATAAAGACCTTAGATTAAAAGAAATATGTGAAAAAGTATTAGAAATTAATGAAGAAGCAGAAGAATATGTAGCAATATTTGTAGATGGAAGAGGTACTCCAATTCCAAAAGATATGTTATATTTTATATTTAAAGATGGAAACGGACAGGAAGAGTTATTTGAATTAGAGTTAGAAGATTTAAAGCTATGTAAAGAAAATGATTTATTAGAAGAAAATTCTTATCAGGGTTTTCATAGAAGAAAAATTTATAAATTTAAAATAGATAAAGTAGAAAAAGTATTAAATGATTTGTTAGGAGTGTAATATGTTTAGAACAATATATGAATCAATGAGAAATGTTACTTGGAAAACTATTATAAGAACTATATTGGTTATGGGATTAGCTTTGTTAATTTCTTGGGGGTTTGTAGGTTTATCTAATGCATCTGTTGATAATATTATTGAAAGAAATGAAAGATTTAATAATATGATTAAAGTTACAGATGAAACTACTCTTAATTATTGTATAAATTCACAAATAAATGAGTTTTTAATAAGTGGAACTGCTAAAGCTGAACAACCAATTACCTTAGAGGAATTAAAAGGGGAATATTCTTACATTAAGAAAACTAAATATCATTATGAGAGTCATATTGAAACATATACTGAATCTTATACAGATAGTGAAGGAAAAACCCATACAGTAACAAAAACTAGAACAGTTTGGGATTGGGAATATAAAAATAGTGAAGAATGGTCAACAAATACAGTTACATTGTTAGGAAAATCATTTAATTATAATAATACATCACATTCTACAAATACAATTAGATATGAAGATTATGGATCTAAATCTAACTCTTTCTGGAAAGATGGTTATTATTACTATACTGATGATGACACTAGATATGAATATAGTATAGTTCCATTAGAATATACTACAACTTTTGTATCTGATTATAATCTAGGTATGAAAGAAGGGTTTTATTCTGATAGTATAGAAGAAGTAATTGTTCCACAAAGTACCACTGGAATTAGAACATTTTTCTATATATTAATATTTATATCTTTAGTTACTGGAATAGTAATACTAATTTTCTGGGAGAAATGGTTTCCAAATTTTTTATCAGATTAACTTTTTAATAAACTAATATTAAGAAAATGCAGCAGAACATCTTATCTATAAAATAAGTTTGTTTTTCTGCATTTTTATTTTTATAAAAATTTTTCAATTTATCCTTTACATCTGAGAAATTATAGTATATAATGATACCATAAAATTTCAAAAGATAGAAAGGAACAAAGGAGGAATTTTAAAATGAAAATTGGAAAGAGAGTACAAAACACAAAAAGAGGTAGACATCTGAAAAAGAATATTGAAGGAAAGGAGAACAAAAATATTAATAAAAAAGAAGTAAAACCAAAATCCCCTAAAAGGGATAAGAGGAAAAATATAAAAAAGAAATGGACAATTAAAAATATTTTTAAACTTATATTATTAATTATAGCAATACCATTTGCTGCATTAATAGATTTACTAGGATTAATTGGTAGAAAAATACTTAAACCAATATTTAAGTTTATTCTTAAACATTGGAAAGTATCATTAATATTTTTATTAACAATAATAATAGTTTTCTTTATAATAAAGGGAATAAGTACATATATAAATTCATTGAATGGTAATATTAATCAAATCAATGAGAAATTAAATTCATTAGATCAAACAATTAATACAATGATAGAAAAAGATCAAAAATTACAAGAAGACTTAAATTTACTTTCAGAACAAAATGGGACTACATTAGAAGAATTAGAACAAAAGAAAAAAGAACTTGAGGAAAAAGAAAATGAAGTAGATAAATTACAATCAGAAGTTAGTAATTTACAAAAACAAGTAACTTCAAGAGGAAGTACAACATCAAGATCTTCCTCTTCTACTTCAAAACCAAATACTGTTACAGTATCAAAAAATGAGTATCAACAATATGCACATGATTTATGTATAAATACGTATGGTTGGACAGAAAATGATTTTACTTGTTTAGTAAAACTTTGGAATAAAGAATCTGGATGGAATCCAAATGCACATAATTCAAGTTCTGGGGCACATGGAATCCCACAATCATTACCTGCTTCAAAAATGGCAAGTGAAGGATCAGATTATTACACAAATGGAAAAACACAAATTAGATGGGGATTAAAATATATTAAAAATAGATATGGTAGTCCATCAGCTGCATGGTCACACTCACAATCACATAACTGGTATTAATAAGGAGAATAATAAATGGAAGATAAAAGAATAAATTTAATAGAACAAGCAATAAATGAATTGGCATACACAGATGAACAAAAACAAGAATCATTTAAAATTTTAGAAGAAATTAAACCTAAAATAAAGAAGGTTATTTCTGTTATGGTATATAAAAGAGAAGATGGAATAGAAATATCAGCATTAACAACACCAGATTATGATTTAAAATTTTACTTTAAGAAAATATAGTATATAAAAATACTATAAAATCATTTACAAGGATTCAGAGTTTATGATATAATATAATTATAAAATATTTATAGATGAGGTGAAAGATATGGAATTTATTAAACCAACTATCAAAGAAGTAGAATTTGATAACCAAAAATACTATTATTCTTCAGTACAGGATTTTGATGAAGTTATCCAAGATATTAATCCACTTGGAAAAGCTAAATATTATGGAGTAAATAGATGTTGGAAATGTCATGGTACTGGTTCAGTAATCTGGCAAAGAGATAATGGTATTTGTTATGAATGTAATGGAAGGGGAAAATTATTTACTACATTAAAAGTTTCTAAGAACAAGGAAACTATTCAAAGAAGATTAGATAGACAAAAGGACAAAGAAAAAGATGTAGCTAATAAAAAGACAGCTAAAATTAAAGAACAATATGGAAATAATTTAGTTATAGTTTTAGACACAGAGGAAAATAAAACATATGAATGGAGAGAATATTTAAAATCACATAAAGGTAGATGGAATCCATTTATTTCTCATTGGTATATACCTGAATCTGAAGCAGATGAAATATCTAAGAATTTCAACATTATTAAATTAGGTATAGATAAAATAGTAGATGAAGAATCTGGAGAAATAAGCTGGACTAAAATAAAAGAAAGCATAATAGAAAAATAATATTTACAGTTTATTTATAAAGAACATTATTATATAGTTAAAATTATAAGTTCCTTTAAGGATAAATTGGAAATTTTTATAAAATTTAGGAGTGAAATATATGGATCAAAATAAAATAACAGAAAAATCTTATAATAATTATTATAAAAGAACTTATTGTGGTACAACTTTAATGAGTATGGAAAAACTAGATGAAGATGCTTATATAACACAAATAAGAGTTATAGATGGTATTCCTTATTTAGAAAAACTTAAAAATAATGAAAGAATATCATTATACAAATTAACAATATCTTCATCTGAAATGGATATATTAAAAGAAATTATATAATTTATTCAAATACCTTTACAGTTTCGCATTTTATAGTATATAATAATACTATAAAAATAAACTGTAAAGGTATTGTTGTAGAATATAAATAAAGGAGTTAATATGATACATCATGAATTTAGAAAAGGACAAAAAGTATTAGTCATAAAAAGAGATGGTTCTCAGTTAGTAGACAAATACAATGGGAGAACAGCAAAATTTTTAAAACTTGAACATAATAATATAGAATGGAAAAATATAAGAAGTTCTACAATATATAAAAATAAAGGTGGTGAATAATATGGAAATATTACAAAACGGAAGAACATCAAATGTAATAACTTGTCCTGATTGCAGTTGTACATTTAGATACTGCAAAATAGATGAGCATTATTCGGATGGACATTATGAAGTTAGATGTCCAGAATGTGATAAAACTATTATAACTAGGAAAAGTTTATATAGATGATGCATTGGAGGTAATTAATATGGTTTATGGGACTTGTTCAAAATGTGGTTGCAATTTAGAACCAGGGGAATGGTTTCAAGAGGAAGAATATTATGTTAAAAATGGTATAATAAATTATACTGGTAGAGTTAGAAAATCATTATCATATTTAATCTGTCCAAAATGTGGACATAAAGAAATAGTAGATGATAGTTTTGATGGCCCTTGGCATTTTTAAATTAAAAGGAGGAAGTAATATATGAGTAATACAATATCAAGAACAAATAAAGAAAAATCTTATGAGCAATTTAAAAAGATAATGGATTCTGATTTGAGTGATGATCAAGCTGTAATGGATATAATACAAAACTGTAGCTCATCAATTTATACTGGAACATTTGATAGTGGAGATTCTTTTACATTAGGGATCGAAAAAGGGGTTGGAATGAGAATTTCAACATATCAAAGTAATAACTGGATTAGAATAAATGATTATGAGCTAGAAAAAGATGAAAATGGAGAATTATTTATAGTGAGGTCAGAATCTTATGAGAAAGAATAAAAAATATATTTTGGATGAAGGAAAAATAGCAAATCAATTTAAGGAAATGTTACATAAGATGAGAATAACAAATGAAACACCAGATGTTTCTGATTATTTCGAACAAAGATATAAGAATTATTATGTACAAGTAAATATGAAAGATAATCTGGTTGAATTAATTTTTATACATAAGAAAACCAATGAGCATTATAATATTATACTAGAAATAAAATAATTAGGGGTAGGTGAAATAATATGAAATATAAAAGAGGAGATAAATTTTATAAATATGATAAAAGATCCAAAGTAGTTGATGAAGTTGAAGTTGAAGATACTTATTATAAACTTAATAAATCAGTAAAAGGTAAATATAATTATAATGAAGAATCTTTACAAGAGTTAATTAATAATGGAACTTTAACTGATAATCAAGAAGCAATAAAACAAAAGGCAATAGAAGATATTGAAAAACAATTTGGAATAAAATTAAAGGAGGTATAATATGAATGCTTTTAGAACACTTGATGAAGTAATAAAAATAGCAGAAGAAAACCCAGACCAACAAATATGGTGTATTTCTATGGATGGTACTGTAGATTACTTGATGAAAGCTGGAGATATAAAAAATACAATTGGTAATTTTGATTGGACGGGGGTTGATTTTGGAGTAATAAATAATGATAATAACAATACAGATAATAGAGAAAGTCAATTTGAACAATGTGAAAGAAGAGATGAAAGAGAACAAGAACAATATGAAACTGTAGAACCAGAATATCATATGGGTAAACACTCATATCCAGAATATAATAATAGAAAGTTAGTTACTAAAGTATATTTCTTTACTGGATCAGATCTAGAAGAATTACAAAAAGAAATAAATGAATTCATAGCAGATAAGGATATTATAGATATAAAATGTAATACATGTACTTTATATGATAGGGATAATACTGATGTATTTTATAATCTAAGAGATGGTAAAGTTATTGAAGGTAATTTACTAAAGTATATTATAATGATAATTTATAAAATTATGGAGTAGATCAAAATGGATAAAGAAATGATTAGAAAATGTATCTTATATGCAATATTAGAAAGTGTATTTAATGACCTAAAATTTGATATACATGATATTTCATTTAGTAAAGATTATTTAAGATTTACATTAGATGGGCATATGGTTATAATTGATATTGATTCTGATAAAAATCAGTATGGATTATTCTTAGGAAATGAAATATATTTTACAGGAAAGCCAGAAGAAAATATGTTAGAAGAATGCTTAACTAAAATTTGTACAATATTTAATTATGAAAACTTAAGAGAATTTAATAATTATGATGTATTTTTTAAATTTATACAACTTTCATATTTCTTTGATTTAAAATATCTAATATACAATAAACAAATGATTATTAAATGTCCAAGTTCTGAAAAAGAAATGTTAATTACAGAAATAGAAGATTCTATATATCATTTATCACTTGGGGAAGATGATTATTACTTACCAATAGGCCAACAACCAAAAGAATTGTATAGTACTGATTTTGAATATAATGTTAATTTAAAAAAGTATAGTAAATTTTATGATAAAGATAAGAATATACAGTTTGTTAGTTATATAGGAAGATTAATTACAAAGGAGGAAACATAATGACTGAAGTTAATTATATAATTATAGGTATTTTTATATTAGCAGTATTATCAATAATAGGGTTAGTTATAACTAGTGTGGTTGATAGTATTTGTAGAAATAGATTTAGAAACTCTATAATAAGAATGGATTTATTTCCAGGTGATAAGATTTGTATTAAAATGAAACTTGGCTATACAAATTTGGAACAAGCAGAAGGATTAAAATATAGAATAGCAGATTGGGCAGGAATTTTACCTAAAGATGTTATATTAATGGATTCAAATGCAGTACAACAACTAATTATTTTAAAAGAAGGGATGAAAGAATATGATACAAAATCAAATGAGAAATACAAAAGTAATTAATCTATTTGGAAACCCAGGTTCAGGGAAATCAACTACAGCATCCTATCTGTTTACAGAATTAAAAAAGCAAGGGAAAGAAGTGGAATGGGCATTTGAATTAGCAAAAGAATTAGTTTGGGAAGAAGATTTTGATTTACTTAAAAATCAGGTATTTGTATTTGCTGCTCAGATGCATAGAATAGATAGATTATATGGAAAGGTAGATTATATAGTGACAGATTCTCCTTTAATGTTAAAGGTTGGATTTTATAAATGTAGGAATTTACCAGCACCAAAACATTTTAAAAAGTTAGTTCAAGCTTATGTTAAAAGGTATAATAATATAAACATATATTTAAAAAGTATAAATAAAAAGGTATCTCAAATTGGTAGGGCAGAAATGGATTTGAATCCTATGAAATATTTATCTTCAATGCCATATGATTTAATAACAGATTATACCAAAAATGAGGAAATTTTAAACTTTATATTAAATTACAAGGATTAAAGATAAAAATTAAAATTTGGGCTATCCTGGTCTTAAATAAAGGTAGATAAGAGGTGAAGTATTATGAAAATTCAATTGTGGTCAAATCCAAAATTTCAATATGAGGAATTAAATGAAAAAGAAGAAAACTGGATAAGATCAAGAAAAGGAGAAAGAAAATCAATACCAGTTACTTATGATTTTAATACAGGTGTTACTATGTTAATTGGCCCTAATGGTGCTGGAAAATCTACTTTATTAAGACAATTGAATTCTCTATTTAAAGAACATAATTGGACTAAAATAAATAGTAATGATAAAATAAGAGATAAATATTTTGTTTATTATTACGATAATGTATATGAAGAAAAGTTTGCAAAAGATTCTTGGATCCAAGATAATAGTAAAATAGAAAGAATTGCTACTACATTTCAAAATTCAGAAGGTCAAGATATGCAGGATTATTTATTTTACAAGGTACCAGAAATTGGTAGGACAGTAAGATATGCTAAAGAGAATAATTATAATGGTATTTTTATACTATTAGATGGATTAGATTCTGGTTTATCATTAGATAATTTAGAACAGATAAGAACTCAATTATTAGATTTTATAATAAATACAGATAACAAGGATGGATTTGAAGTATATATTATATGTTCAGCTAATTCATTTGAATTTTGTAATAATTATGATTGTATAGATGTAACAAATCAAGAACATTACATATTTAATGAATATTGGGAATTTAGAAATCACTTTATAAAGGAGGAAAATAAATGAAAATATTTGGGATATGTCCATTATGTAATTGTGAAACTGAGATAAAAAATCAAATGGCTAATTATCAAATGTGTTCAAATTGTGGAAAAATATATGGTTTATTTAGAGATGCAAGAGTACAAGGATCAGAAATTAAAGAAGATGAGAAAAAAGAATTAAAAGAAAAGGCAGAAGGAATTGTACAAGGCTTAATAGATAGCTGGAGGTATATTTAATTATGTCCTATGTGATAGAAGTATATAAATTTAATGAATTTATTGGATATTCAACTGGAAATTATGATTATGACAAGGATAAAGGAAAATATCCTTGTACAGTACCAACTTTGCTTTCAGATGAAATAGGATGTTGGGATTATACAATGGTAAATTACTTTTATGAATGGTTAAAAGATGAATTTATAATGTATGATTTTAAAATAAAAGAAGTATATGATTTTAAGATTGAGGTAGTAGAATAATGGATGAAAAATATAAATTTATAATGTATCTTGACATGGATGGAGTATTAATGTCAGAAAAATATATTATATACATACATGATACTTTTATAAAAGATAAAAAAGAAAGAAATGAAACAGAATTTTATTATAGAAATTTTATGCATAAATATTGCTTCCAAAAAGAAGCAGTAGATTTTCTTAATAAATTATATGAGAAGTTTCCTTATTGTATTATATTAACATCAACAAGAAGGTTTGAGTTTTTGCCAAAAGAATGGAATTTAATATTTTCTATAAATAATGTAAAAGCTTATGTTGGTGGAAGGACAGCATCTTTTAGTAAAGATAAAAGTAAATTTACTTGGAGAGAAGATGAAATAGAACAATATCATTTTAGTGGTAGTAAATCTTTTTCATTTAGAAAGTTACCATTTTTAATAATAGATGATGATAGTTATGATTTACAAAGATATAAAGATAAATTAATAAATGTAAAAGGTGAAACTGGACTTACATTAGATTACTATAATGAGGCATTAGAAAAATTAAAATTACAAGGAGTAGAATAAAATGAAATTTGCAATGATAAGAGAATATAGTTGGGATTTAAGTAAAGATAAAATAATATTAGGTGAAATAAATAAATCATATATTGCTCATTTTACAGATGGAACCAGTAAACCATCAAAATTACAATATAAAATATCGATTGCTTATTTACTTAAAATGGGCAGCTTTGATGAAAATAATGAATATAATATTTTAGTAAATACTGATAGCATTCAGATAAGACCAAAGGCGATTTATAAAAATGAAAAAGGTTATTATAAAAAAGATGATGGTAAAAGAGTATTCTTTAATGAAGATGAAGTTAAAGAAATAGAAGAAGCTATTGATAAATTTAAAAAATATATAAAAGATAACCCTGAAATAGATGTAGAAGATACAAAATTTAAAGAAATTCAATAAAGAGGTGATAGAATGGAAGAAAGTAAAAGAAGAACAATGATATATAAAAAAATAAAATATCATCTAAGTGAATTAAAAAGACTTAGACCAGAATATACTTTTGTCATGATTGCTTTACAAGGTAGTCAAAATTATAATTTAGATATTTATTCAGATGAGTATAAATCAGATATTGATACAATAGCAGTAGTTCTTCCAACATTTAAAGATTTTGTAAATAATAACAAGATGATTAGTGAAACTTTAGTACTAGACAGTAATGAACATATTGATTGTAAAGATATAAGATTATTATTTGAATTGTTTAAAAAACAAAATATAAAGTATCTTGAAATTTTATTTACAGATTTTAGAATTATAAATCCTTTATTTAGGAAAGAGGTAATAAAACTATATGAAGACTCTGAAGAGATAGCTCATTATCATATAGATAAATTAATAAGAACTACTTTTGGAATGGCAATGGAAAAACATAAGGCTATGGAACATCCATATGAAGGATTAAAAGATAAAATAGAAAAATATGGATATGATCCAAAACAACTTCATCATATCATTAGATTGTCAGAATTTTTATATCAATATTGTACAAATGGTAGCTTTAAGTTTGCAATAGATTCTAAAAATTATTCTAAAGAAATATATGAATTACTAATGGAAGTAAAAACTGGGAAATATAATTTAAAAGAAGCAAGGGAAATGGCAGAGAATTATATTGGATTAATAACTGAATTAAGAAATGAATATGAAGGAAATTTAAGTTATGCTTATTTTTTTAAAAAAGATGTAGTTAAATTATTAGAAGAAACTCAAGATAATATATTTCAAATATATTTTAAAGATTTATTTACCATAAAACCTGAAAAAAGTGATAATTTTATAGATTTAGATCCTAACCATTATAGAAGGGTATTTGTAACATCAGATATACATTTTTGCCATGAGAATATTTTAGGATTTGAAGATAATAGATGGACAGACTTATTAGGAATTAATAAATATGAAGTTTTAGCTTTAGAAATGAAAAAAGATGGCTTATCTGAAATTGAAATTTATAATATATTAAATAATAAATCAGATGAAGAAAAATTAAATAAATATAAAAGGTTAATACAACAAAAATATATTGACTTACATGATGAAATGATAGTAAAAAGATGGAATCAAACAGTAGCTCCAAAAGATCTTGTCTATATATTAGGTGATATAGCATTAAATTATCATGACATAAATAAAGTAAATGAATTAATGAATAGTCTTAATGGTATAAAAATATTAATAATTGGTAATCATGATGAATATACTTTACAAAACCATAAATTTAATAAATCTGTATTTGCTGAAATAGTTAATTATAAAGAAATTAAATATCATGGTAGGTATATATCAATGTTTCATTACCCAATTGCTAGATTTAATAAACAAGATAAGATTGGATTGCATTTATATGGTCATATACATTCAACAGTTTTAGAAAACCCAATACCTCATGCATATAATGTAGGAATGGATATGAATAATTATAGACCACAGCTAATTGATAACTTTATTGAATTAGATAAAGAAAATAATATTAAAACAGATCATCACAATGATTCTGGGTTGGAGGAAAATTATGAAAGAAATTAAAGTAAAAGTATTTAATGCATATAGCTGTAACGAAGAATATTATAAAAAAGAATATGATGTAAATGATTATTTAATATTTGAATATCATAATCAAATAATTAAAAAAGATGGTTTTGTATTACCTAATAAAGATTGGAGAGGAAAACTTCCTAAAATAAAACCATTACCAGAAGATATTGTAGAGAAAACGAAATACGAGTTAGATGAAAATGAAAGAGTAACTTTATCAATGTTAAAAGATACAGAAAAACAATTAAAGAATTTATATGATAGTGCTAAAAGAAAAAGAGAAAAATATGAAGGATTATTGTTAAAACAACTTGGGGAAGATATATTTCTTGGAGAAAGATGGGATTGTAATCTTAGTCCCTTTGGATATTGTATATATGATTATAAATATGATGAACCTACTTGTATATTTTGTGGGGAACCTGAAGAAAGAAAATAATATTAATATCAATACTGGTAATAGTTAAAATTGCCAGTATTTTTGTAGTTATAAAAAATTTTATAAAATCTCATAAAAATACCTTTACATCTGAGAAATTATAGTATATAATAATACTATAATAAATAATTAATAAGGAGGAAATAATATGGTTAATCTAAAAATTAGAACAGGTATAACAGAAGTAATATTAGATTATGAAGATAATCAAGATAACAAATTAACATTTTATCATTATCAAAATGGATGGTTTTTAAGATTTTTTCAAATTGAAGGAGAAGGTTATTCTGTATATGAAGGGGATTATATAAAATTAAGTACAAATAGAAAAGTTAAAAATAAATCAAAATTAAATGAAAAAATTAATAGTATTATAGAAGAGGGAAATAAATACCTTGAAAATATTATAGGTTTTGGATTAGTTGGAGAACAATATTAATAAAGAAAGGAATGATTATTATGATTAAAAATTTAGATGAATTAATAGAAAATGTTAAAAATGGGGGTTATAAAGTAAAAGTTGAATATCCAAAAAGACCAGAAGGTTATAAAAGAGAAAATTATGTATATGATGAAAATAAATCAGTAAAATGGAATAGAGAACATAGAGAAAAATTAGAGAAAGAATATTCAGATTCTTTAAAAGCTTATCTTAAAAGGTCTACTGATTTAGAATTACAATTTAAAGAGGATTTAATAACTTTAGAAATGAAAAGATATAAGATAAATAAAGATCAAGCTAATTTAGTATATAAAAGAGCTTGGGAAGATGGACATTCTGAAGGATATGAAGAAGTTATTAATCAGATAGAGTTAGAATTACAATTCTTATCAGACTTTAATAAATTAGCATAATAAAATAAATAGGAGGTGAAATTTTATGGATTATTTAACTGATGAAGAAGTAAAAAGAGCTAAGATGTGTACCTCAAATATACAAGATAAGTTACAAGCAATTATATCAGAACTAAATAATAAGCACGCTTATAAAACTTATTTAAAAGAGAAAATGGAAAGTATTACATGGGATGTTAAATGTATGAATAGTATGTTAAGTGAAGAAGGAGAAGAAAATGAAAGAAGTTAATGAGATATTAAATGATAAAAGAGTTATAGAAGTAAAAAGAAAAGTACAGAATGATAAAAGTACTCAATTAAAATTAGTAATAAAATCTAATTACAATAATAAGAATGCAATAGTAAAATTTACCAGAGCAATAGGTTGGGAGCATTTATCAGTTAGTTTTGATGATGAAACACCTAGTTGGGATTTCATGCAAGAAATGAAAGAATTATTTTGGAAAGATGACGAGGTTTGTTATCAGTTACATCCAAAGAAATCAGAATATATAAATAATAATGAACATTGTTTGCATATATGGAGAAACTTAGAACAAGAAGTAAAAACCCCTCCTACAATATTAATTGGTTTTAGAGAAGGTAATGAAGATGAAGATAGAAAAATATTAAAACAAGTTCAAGAAGATTTAGGTTTCCCAATGAGTGATATAGAAATAGATTTATTAATATGTAACAATATTAAAGATCCAAAAAAGATGGAAAAAGCATTTAATAAATTAAAATCAAAGTATTCTGCAGAAGAATTATTCACTGCAGCACTTAAATTTATGTAGGAGGTAAATATGGAAACAAAAAAGATTGTTAAGTGGAGTATAATAGGGGTTTTAATTTTATTATTAATTATTATACTTTTTAATTCCTTCAAATCAGTTCCAACAGGGTTTGTAGGAGTAAAGATAAGGTTTGGAAAAGTACAAGATACAGTATTACAAGAAGGATTAAATGGGAAGTTACCATTTATAGAAAAAATTAATTTAATTGATTGTAGGACTAAGAAAATAGAAGTAAATTCAGAAGGTTCTACTAAAGATATGCAAACAGTTAATATAACAATAGTATTAAATTATAATATTAATAAAGATACTGCAAACCAACTTTATAGAGAAGTAGGTACAGATTATGAAAACATAATTATAAGTCCAGCTATTTTGGAAAGTGTTAAAGCTGTAATGGCACAATATACTGCAGAAGAATTAGTAGGAAAGAGATCAGAAATATCAGCAATGATATTAGAGGCTTTATTTAATAAAGTAAATGATAATGGTATTAATATATCAGAATTTAATATAACAAATGTAAATTTTAGTGATGCTTTTAATCAAGCAATTGAAGCTAAAGCAGTAAAACAACAAGAAGTAGAAGCAGCCAAGGCTGATCTTGAGAAACAAAAAATTCAAAATGAAAAAGAAATATCAGTAGCAGAAAAAGATGCAAAAGTTATGGAATTACAAAACAGTCAAGTAACAGATAAAACTATACAATTAAGAGAATTAGAAGTTAAAGAAAAAATGATAGAAAAATGGGATGGAAAACTTCCAACTACAACATTAGGAGAAGGAAATGCTTTATTTAATATAGGAAATTAGGGGGGATAAATATGACTGAAGAACAAATAAGTCTTGCATTAAAACTAACAACATTAAATTTAGTTGCTTCAATTTTAATCTATTTAGTTTGTAGATATAAAAATTTAAGTATTAGTTGGTATTATAGATTACATTTAATTTATTATATTATAATAGGAATAATTCTTTTAATACTATAAAATATAGGAAGTGATATAATATGGGAATAAGTTATAAAGAAATAAATCATGAATTACCTGATAATATGAAATGGTTAGAAAATAGGACGATACTATTAACTAAATTTGGATCAGTGATTTATGGTACTAATATAGAAACATCTGATACAGATTATAAAGGAGTATGTATTCCACCAAAGGAATATTATTTAGGACTTAAATCAATAAATGAATACAATAAATCAGGTGGTAAAAATTTTGGAGAAAGAAATACTAAGAATGATATAGATGTGGTAATTTGTCATATAAATAAATTTGTTAGGGATGCAATGAATGGTGTACCAAATAATTTAGATATATTATTTTGTAGAGATGAAGATGTAATTTATATGGATGAATTTGGTAAAGCTTTAAGAGATATAAGGAAAGAATTTCTTTCAAAAGAAATATTTAAAAAGTTTTCAGGTTATGCTTTAGCTCAAAAACATAAAATAGAAGTTAAAAGATCTCATGGAGTTGGTAGACAAGATCTAGTAGAAGAATATGGATATGATACAAAATTTGCTTATCATGCAGTAAGATTAATATTAGGGGCTACAGAGATACTAGAAACACATGATTATCATTCATATAGACCAGAAAGGGAATGGTTAATTGAAATCAGAAAAGGTAAATACACTATGGATGAGTTGTTTGAAATATTTGAGAAGCTAGATACTAAATTAAAAGAAACATATGAGAAGAGTACTTTAAGAAGTAAACCTGATTATAATAAAATAAATAATTGGTTAATAGATATAAATGAAAAAGCTCTAAATTATAAATTTTAAAAATGTAATACACAAAAATAAATTTATTTTATTACTTTATATAGTGGTAAAATATTTCTATAAATACTATAATAAAATAAAATTAATTATAAAAGGCCTGAAATAACAGGTCTTTTATATTAGTTAACTAAATTTTCATATTCTATATAAGTTAAATTAATATAGTTTTATAGTAATAAATAACTCTATAAATACAATTTTTAGTAAATTAAATATAGAATTATAGAAATTTGTTGCATTTTATTATATTATAAAAATAAAGGAGGAAATTAAATGAAAAATTTAGAAGAAATTAAAATGGAAATACCAAATTTATATGGGGGTGATACCGAATATCTTAATAAGTATAAAAATGAACTTAAAGATTTGGCAAAAAAATATACTATTCCTGAAATAGTTTCTATTTTGTTTCATCATTATAATATAATGACAACACCAGATTCATTAGGTAGTTATTATAAATTAATTCTTAAAATGGTAGTATCAAGAAAAAAGAAATCTTTATTAATTAATGATGAAGAATATCAAATTGCATTAGATGAGAGAGCTAGGGTAAATGGAGCAAACTATGCATATTATTCAAAATCAGCTAGAGAAAAGAAAAGACTAACAAATAAATATAAAGATGCAATAGGTGGAATCCCAAAACAAAAAAGTTTACAGCATATTATATCAACTAAAAGTTTTTCAGAAGAAAAATTAGAAAAACTTAAACAAGAAAAAGAAAGATTAACTAAACAATTTATATCAGAATTTAATGGTAAAAAGATAACAGATGCTATAAATAATGGTGTAATTACTATGATGTCAGATGATTATTTAAAATTGGCTGGGAAATTAAATAAAATAACAAGAGAAATTAATATAATGTATGCAATAAAATTATTAGCAGATGCAGTTGATACTAAAATGGATCAAATTACTGTAATATATAATGATGAATTATAGGAGGTGTTGTAAATGGCAGTACATCATAGATTTACAAAAGGAAAAAGAGTATTTATTACATTAAGAGATGGTACAAAAATCA
>ERZ1643251.885-NODE-885-length-37766-cov-12.209992_pt1 | contig 37766 bp, 31 predicted proteins | sample MGYA00579261_ERZ1643251 | MGnify/ENA primary metagenome ERZ1643251 (study PRJEB29033, sample SAMEA4952267) | chicken gut metagenome | biome: Broiler Chicken; feature: Gastrointestinal Tract; material: Caecum | place: Ireland | collected 2018 | study: Broiler... | reverse complement strand
TCAACATTCCCGGCTTCACGAAGGAGTTCAACGCCAAGACGGCAGGACAGGAAGGTCTGATCATTCCCGTCGTGATGACGATCTATCAGGATCGTTCCTTCACGTTCGTCCTCAAGACCCCGCCCGCACCCGTCCTCATCAAGAAGGCTTTGGGACTGGAAACGGCGAGCGCGACCCCCAACAAGGTCAAGGTCGGCAAGCTGACGAAGGCACAGGTAGAGGAGATCGCCAAGCTCAAGATGCCCGATCTCAACTGCACCTCTCTTGAGAGCGCGATGAGCATGATCAAGGGTACGGCACGCAGCATGGGCGTCACCGTCGAGGAGTAAGTGGGAGAGAAGAAATTCTCGCAGGAACCACGGGAGGTTATTGATGAAATACGGTAAAAAGTACGCTGAAAGTATCAAGTCCTATGATAAGCAGCGCGCGTACGATGCAGGCGAGGCAGTCGGCATCGTGCTCGAAAACGCAAAGGCAAAGTTTGATGAGACCGTGGAGCTTCACGTCCGTCTCGGTATCGATCCCCGTCAGGCGGATCAGCAGGTCAGAGGCGTCCTCGTCCTGCCCAACGGTACCGGTAAGACCAAGAAGGTTCTCGTCATCGCAAAGGGCGAAAGAGCGGACGCGGCAGCTGCCGCCGGCGCGGATTTCGTCGGCGCGGAGGAGATGATCCAGAAGATCCAGACGGAGAACTGGTTCGGCTTCGACGTCATGATCACCACGCCCGACATGATGGGTATGGTCGGTCGTATCGGCCGTATCCTCGGTCCCAAGGGTCTGATGCCCAACCCCAAGTCGGGTACGGTCACGATGGACGTGGCGCGTGCGGTGCAGGAAGTCAAAGCAGGTAAGGTTGAATATCGTCTGGACAAGACGGCGATCATCCACTGCCCCATCGGCAAGAAGAGCTTCGGCACTGAGAAGATCCTTGAGAACTTCAACGCGCTGATGGACGCGATCGTCCGCGCAAAGCCCGCCGCTGCAAAGGGTCAGTACGTCAAGAGCGTCACGCTCACCAGCACGATGGGCCCCGGCGTCAAAGTCGCTTACAACAAGGGCTAAAAGAGGCGAAAATCGCTTGACGATTGGCGCTTCGTGTGCTACAATACAAACATACCGCAGACAACGGGTGCTTCGGCTCAATATCCCGTCGAGGTAGGATAAAGCAAATACGATATTGTAATTGCCAACTTCCGTGCCTGTCTGCGGTGCGGAAGTTTTTTTAATGCGGCTCCGAGAGGAGTTTACGGAGGTAACTATGTCGGCTAATTTTGAAGCGAAGAAGGCAGTTGTCGAGGAGATCAAGGAAAAGATCTCCGCAAGCAAGTCCGTTGTCCTCGCCAAGTATGACCGTCTCACCGTTGCGGAAGTCACCGCGCTGCGCGGCAAGTTCCGCGATGCAAACTGCGAATACAAGGTGTACAAGAACACCCTTGTCCGCAAGGCATTCGATGAGCTGGGCGTCACGGCATTCGACAACGACCTGAACGGTGCGACTGCTTTCGTGTTCTGCCCCGATGAGACGAGCGGCTGCTCCATCATCGCCAAGGCAGTCAAGGAGAACCCCGCGCTCGAGGAGAAGATCGTTCCCAAGAGCGCATACGTCGCAGGCGCCTATGTGGACGCCGAGGGCGTGAAGAAGCTCGCAGCAATCCCTTCGAGAGAGGTATTGCTTGCAAAGATGGTCGGCTGCCTGCAGGCGCCCATCGCAAATCTCGCGTATGTCATGAACGCCATCGCGGGCCAGAAATCTTAAAAAAGAAAATAAGGAGAATTGATCATGGATATCCAGAAGTTTATCGAAGAAGTCAAGTCGATGACCGTTGTCGAGCTCAACGAGTTCGTCAAGGCGCTTGAGGAGGAGTTCGGCGTTTCCGCTGCCGCTCCCGTTGCAGTTGCAGGCGCAGGCGCAGCTGAGGCTGCTCCCGCAGAAGAGGAGAAGACCGAGTTCAACATCGTCCTCAAGGATTTCGGCGCAAACAAGATCGGCGTCATCAAGGTCGTCCGCGAGTTCACGGGCCTTGGCCTTGCAGAGGCAAAGAAGGCAGTCGAAGGTCTCGGCGTTCTCAAGGAAGGCGTGCCGAAGGCAGATGCAGAGGCTGCAGTTGCCAAGCTCAAGGAAGCAGGCGCTACCGCCGTCCTCGAGTAATCGGACCAGAATCAAAAGCTCACGCATCCGCGTGAGCTTTTTTCGTGCGCTGCAGGGGGCATGGGGGAGAGGTCTGCATTTTGGCTCCCCCGAAAAGGCAAAAGCTTTTCAGGGGAGCTGGCGCCGAGGGCGCCTGAGGGGTTCTGAGGGGGGCACAAAACCCTTCCGCCCCTTTGGAGCGCACGCAGCGAGAAATATCGAAAAATGGTACGGAAAATGTCGGTATTATGGCACTGATGCACGGAAAATCGCCGCAATACACAAGATTTTCACGCGTAATTCGGGGAAACTACTTGACGAAACGGCATTTTCACGGTAAAATAAAGAGGAAACATTTGGAGACATTGCTATGAGAAAGAAATTCCTGTATCGCGTTGCCGCCATCGGCTCCTCCGCCCTTATTTTGGCGGGTTCGGCTGCCCTGTTTGCCGGCTGCACGACGTCCAATTATCCCGAGGTGACCATCACCTATTCCTTCAACGGCGAGGATTATGCGGTCACGTACAGACTCTCGCGCGTGGATGCGCCCAGAACGGTGCAGCATTTCATCGAGCTTGCCGATGCCGGTTTTTACGACGGCATGGTCGTGCATGACTATCAGGACTACACGATCAAATCGGGCGGCTATCGCCTTGAGGATGGCGAACTGGTCGAGGTGGACTACCTCTCCGAGGTGCAGCGCCTTGAGAAAGAGCAGGGGATCGAATTTACGCAGTCCGTCTGGGCGGACGAGGAGCGCACCATTCCGCTCTATTCCGTCTACGGCGAGTTCTCGGCGAACGGCGTTGAAAACGAGAACGGCAAGGAGTATGTCCATGAAGCGGGCGCGCTCGTCATGTACTATACCGACAAGGGCTCGGGCAACGAGCAGGTGTGGGTAGAGCGTGCGGACGGCGGCGCGGACAACGACGGCGAGGCATATCAGCAGCTTGGCTACGGTTATAACAGCATCACGTCGCTGTTTTATACCTTCACGGGCGAATCGCGCACGTCGGCGGATGACGCCTATTGCGTCATCGGCATGGCGACCAACTACAGCGAGGCGATGACCAACGGTCTGCTTGCGGCGATCAGCGAATACGAGGATACGCTCGATGAGGAAGCGACCTTCACCGAGACGCAGTCCTCTGTCCCGCTCAATCAATACGACTATTTCCCCAGCGTACGGGCGGCGGGCCTGACGGACGATTTCGAAACGCCCTTGACGATGTCCATCATCATCAAGTCGGTGGAAGTTACCAAATATTAAAGAAAAAAGCACGGGTCATTCCGTGCTTTTTTTTGGCAAAATACAAGCAATCGGGAGGCGAAACATGAAGAAAGGCATCATCCTGTATCGTTCCAAGTACGGCGCGACCAAAAAGTACGCGGGCTGGCTGCAGGAGGCGCTCGGGTATGACTGCGAGGAGGCGTCTGGTGCCGCGCTGCGCCGGGCGGATGCGTATGACGTCGTCCTCTTTTGCGGTGCCGTCTATGCATCCGGCATCAAGGGGCTTTCTCTTCTGAAAAAGAACATGCGAACCCTGCACGGGAAACAGATCGCCGTGCTCTGTGTGGGCGCTTCTCCCTATGACGAGGCGGCGTTTACCGCGCTCAGACAGCGCCATTTCAGCGGTGAATTGGAGGGCATTCCCGTCTGGTATGCGCGGGGCGCGTGGGATACGGACGCCATGACCGCTGTGGACAGGACGCTCTGCAACATGCTCAAAAAGTCGCTCGCAAAGCGCGATCCCGCAACGTACGAGCCGTGGATGCAGGCGCTGATGAGCGTGCAGGACGGCAAGGCGGACTGGACGGACAAAGCATATCTTGCGCCGCTCATCGCGTATTGTACCGCTGAAACCCAAGTGCTGCAGAAGGAATGACGGGAACAGGAGAGCACAGGAAGCCAGGCGCGCCCGCGGCTTTTCGCCGCGGGCGCGCAAATTTTTTTTGCATCCGGTCTTGACAGACGGTGTGCCGTCTCTTATAATATCTAAGAGATACTGCCGTCGGGCAGAACAACATAAGGAGCATGATATGAAGAAGATCTATGTCGGCGCGGCGTACTATCCCGAGGTATGGGAGCCGTCCGAAGTGGACGCGGACATCGTCCGCATGCAGGAGGCGGGCGTCAACGTCGTGCGCGTGGGTGAGTTTGCGTGGGGCGATATGGAGCCGGAGGAGGGCGTCTTTACGCTCGACTGGCTCAAGACGGTCGTAGACAAGCTGTACGCTGCGGGGATTGACGTCATCATGTGCACGCCCAGCTGCACGCCGCCCAGGTGGCTGTTTGAAAAGTATCCCGAGACGCGCATCGTCTACGGCGACAAGGAGCAGACGGAGATCTTCTCCCGCTGCCACCCCTGCAAGTCCTCGCCCGTCATGCGCGAGATGAACCGCATCATCACCGAAAAGCTCGGCGAGGCGTTCGGCGCCCATCCCGCCGTCATCGGCTGGCAGATCGACAACGAGATCTTCCCCTATAACGAGGGCTGCTATTGCGAAAAGTGCCGGGCGGGTTTCCGCGCCTACCTGAAGGAGAAGTACGGCACGCCTGAAAACCTCAACAAGAAGTGGGGCATGGCGCGCTGGTCGCTGGCGTACAAGTCCTTTGACGAGGTCATCCCGCCCGTACGCGGCAGGTGGGAGCATCCCTCGCTGCAGACGGAGTGGACGCGCTTCCATTGCCGGAATATCGTGTCCTACGTCAACGAGCAGGCGGAGGTGCTGCATCAATATACCAAGGCGCCCGTCGGCACCGATATGATGGCGACCAACCTTCTGAGCTATGAGGAGATCAACAGGCAGCTGGACGTCGTGCAGTACAACCACTACGAGCCTGCCGCCGAACTGGGGCGCATGAGCTTTGCCTACGACTTTCTGCGCACCGTCAAGGATAAGCCCTTCTGGGTGACCGAGACGCAGGCTGGCTGGAACGGCAGCACGTTCGCCGAGTTCGGGTACCGTCCCGAGGGGGCGTGCTATGCCAACACCTGGCTGCCCATCGCAAGGGGCGGCGAGATGGTCGAATACTGGCACTTCCGCGCCCATCCCAACGGGCACGAGCTGGCACACGGCGCGCTCTATTCCACGGCGGGAAGGGCATACCGCGTCACGGAGGAGATCGGGCGCGCCGCGCAGGAGTTTGCGCGCTGCCGCGACCTGCTTGTGGGCAGCGCGGTCAAGTCCCGCATCGCCATCCACTATTCCTCGACGGCGGTCATCAACAGCATCAATGCGCCCATGATCAAGGGCTTCGATTACCGCAGCACGCTCATGGACCGCGTCCATGCCGCCTTCCGTCATCAGAATGTGGACGTCATCGAGACGGGGCACGCCCTTGACGGCTACGACGTCATTCTCTCGCCCTTCCTCTCCACGGCGGACGAAAAGGGGCTGAAAGAGCGCATCATCGAATGGGTCAAGGCAGGCGGCAAGTGGATCGTCGGCCCCATGAGTGATATCATGACCGAGTACTCGAGCAAGTACACCAATGCGCCCTATTCCTTCCTGGAGGAACTGGCGGGCGTGTACACCAAGTACGAACTGCCCGTCGGAAACGACGTCTACCGCGCAAAATGGACGGACGGCACGGGCGAAATCGGGCTTTCGACCTGTTACAGCGCATACGAACTGCGCGGCGCCAGGGCGCTTGCCGTGTACGAAGACGGCGAGTTCAAAGGGCTTCCCGCCATCACCGAGTATCAGGTCGGCAAGGGGAGCGTCGTGCTTTTGGGCAGCCTTCCCGACCTTGCAACGCTGAAGGCGCTCGCAGGGGGAGAGGATCTGCTGCCCGCGAGCGACAATCTCATCCTCACCGCGCGCACAGGCGAGGCGTCCTGTCTGATCGCCGTCGAGACGGAGGGCAGGGAAGGAACGCTTACGTTGGACGCAGCCTACAGTGAACGCCTCAGCGGCAGAACGCTCAAGGGGGAGGTCGCCGTCAGGCCGTACGAGGTGCTGGTGCTCGTCAGAGCGTGAAACATATCATTTTGCGCATTGGTCGGACATCCGTCGGCGCACATGCAAAGATAAGACAGAAGCCTGCGGTCAAAGACCGCAGGCTTCTGTCAAAATATTGGAGAGAGAAAACAGGGCAGGTTGGGGCTGCGCCTGTTTCTGGCGATATGGAGAAGGACGCTTCGGTCCTTCTGCCCCCTTATCGCGGCGAGCGCCGCGTCAGACGGTTTTCCCCGTCGCTCTTTTATTATATGCGAACATCGTTATGAAATCAACCTACTGTTTGAAAAATGCGCTCTATCACACAAATTTCGCCGAGTAGAGTGGGAAAAGTGCGCTCTACTCCCGGTAGAATTCAGGATTGCGATTGACAACGGGGCGAAGATAGGGTATAATAAAGGCATGGAAGATCAGGATCAACTTGCCGTCACAATCGGAAAAAATATCATGCGGCTGCGGCGCATGGCGAACATGACGCAGCTCGAACTTGCCGAGAAGATCAACTATTCGGACAAGTCCGTCTCCAAGTGGGAGCAGGGCAACGGCATTCCCGACGTGCGCATCCTGGTGCAGCTCGCCGATCTGTTCAACGTCAGCGTGGACGATCTCGTGCGCGAGCATGCCGATGCCCCGGTCATGCCCCGCCGCACCCGCCTGTTCAGGCGCATCATCATCATGCTGCTCTCGGTGGGGCTGTGCTGGCTGGTCGCGGTCGTCGCGTTCGTGTTCACGGGCATCGGGCTGGGGCACTTCAACGGCGTATGGCTCGCCTTTTTGTACGCGGTGCCTGCGTCGGCGATCGTCGTGCTCGTCTTTTCCTGCATCTGGCACTATCCTTGGGTGCGCATCAGCGCGGTCACCGTGCTCATCTGGACGGTGCTCGCCTGCATCCATCTGACTGCGCTCGTCTGCGGGCTGGATTTTGACGCGGTCCCCGTGAACTATATCTACCTCATCGGCGTACCGCTGCAGATTTTGTCCCTCATCTTCTATTTTCCCTGGAAACGGCTTCGCAACCCGTTTGAAAAAAACTGAACCCGTGCGCGTGTCCGCGAGGCACGCGCCCGTCTGTATTCGGAGGTATCTATGAAAGAGATCGCTCTGCCGCAGGGGGAAGAAGCGCGCAAGAAAAGGGCGCGCTCCCTGCGCAGGAAACGCAAATTTACGAACGGCGCCGTGTTTGCCGTCGCGCTCGTCGCCATCGCCTGTCTCATCGGCCTGCTGGTTTCCGCCATCATGCTGCAGACGGGGGAGCGGGAGCAGGCGCGCGACACGGTGCTCTATATCCTCACGGGCTCATTCACGGGCGGCGCGGTGCTGTTCGCGCTCGCGGCGTTCGGGCTGGGCGTGCTCGCAACGCGCATACAGGCGGCCGAGATGGACTACCTGGAGCGCATGTGCGGCATGGACTGCTTCTATGTCGGGGACGCCACCGTCGCGCAGTTCTGCGAAAAGGAGCTGTATATCCGCTCAGAATCGTCCGACAAGAAGGCGAAGATCCATATTCCGTACAAGGAGATTCGCTTCCACTCCGTCTGCACGCGAAAAAAGCCGTGCGAGAAGGGCAAGTGGAGCGTCGTCATCGAGGTGCCGTCGCACTACGTCTTAAAGCGCAGCGGCGCGCCCAAGGCGTTCATCGAGACGGACGGCAAGGAGCGGCTGTACCGCATTCTGCGGGCGCGCGGACTCGAGCTTTTGGGCGAACGTCCCCCGCGCGAGGGCGAGAAGCGCCCCAATACCCGCTATCCCGCGACGACCAAATTGCTCCTTCCCGACGCAGACAAACGCCGCCGCAATCTCATCATCATCGGCGTCAACGCGCTCATTGTCGTCGCGGGCATCCTCGTCGCCATCTTCTGGCGGGATATGACGCTGCTCGGCGCCATCCTCTGCGTGTTGGGCGCGGTGTTCGTCGCGCGCGGGATCGCGGGCTTTGTGCAGTCAAAGGGCATCCTCACACTGGGGGAAGCGGGGCTGTACTGGAAGGAGAGCGGCAATGCCGCCGCCGAGCGGTTCTTCCTCAAGTGGGAGGTCATCGAGTCCGTCCGCTACGAGACCATTCAGGACAAGCGCTTTATCGTTGTGCAGTGCTCCTTCGGCGCCTTCCACCTGCCCGATATCGCGGGCGCATACGAGGCGATCGACGCGGCAAAGCCCGGGATCTGCGCATGAGAGAACTCGTCGTTCACGGCGTTTACCGCCATTTCAAGGGCAGGCTGTACTATGTGGAAGGCACGGCGATCCACAGCGAGACGGGGGAGACTTACGTCGTCTACCGCCAGTTGTACGGTGAGCGGCAGTGCTATCTCCGTCCGCTCGGGATGTTTCTCTCCGAAGTGGACCGCGAAAAGTACCCGCACGCCGCGCAGAAATACCGCTTTGAAGAGGTGAATGAGGGGTGAGGCAAACGCCTTGCGCCGGGGGAGAGAATATGCTCTGCACCAACTGCGGGCGGCGGCCCGCACAGCAATATAAGCGCATCGTGGACGGAAAAGAGGTCATCGTCGAACTCTGTCCTGCGTGCTATCAGAGGCTCTATCCAGAAAAGGAGAGCAATTTTTTCCTGTCCGTTTTAAGCAGTGTGGACGGCGTGGATGCCGTCTGTCCCGTCTGCGGCACGACCTTCGGGGAGTTCCGCCGCACGGGGCTTTTGGGGTGCGCGGGGTGCTATGAGGCGTTCCGCGTGCCGCTTTCCAAGACGGTGCGCAGCGTGCAGGGGAGCACGCAGCACCGCGGCAAGCGCCCGACGCAGGCGGACGCGGAGGAGCGCTATGATCGTCTGCGCGCCTATATCGCGCGGCGCGAGGCATTGCGCGAGGAGATGGAGCGGGCGATGCGCCGCCATGATTACGAGCGCGCGCAGCAATTGCAGCAGGCGCTCAAGGCGATGTCGCTGTCGGAGGACGACCAATGAACACGATCTGTGAAAGTTTTGAGAGCGTCGCCGTCTCCACGCGCATGCGCCTGGCGCGTAACTTTGCCGATTTTCCCTTCCCCGGGCGGCTCATGCGCGATGCGCACGCCGAGGAGCAGGCGCAGGAGATCGAGCGCCTCGTCAGCGCCTCCCTCGCCAAGGTGGACAGCTTTACGCTCTATGAGATACGCAACCTCTCGGACGAGCGCGCCAATCTGCTCGTCGAGCGCAACCTCATCTCGCGCGATCTGCTGCGCCACAGGCCGATCGCCTCGGCGCTCGTCTCGGACGATCAGATCATCTCTATCATGCTCAACGAGGAGGATCATGTCCGCGAGCAGTACTTCATGCAGGGGTTTGACCTCGCCAAGGCGTATGAGCGTATTATGGGACTGGACGACGTCATCTCCGAATCCATTCCCTTCGCCTATGACGAAGAGCTTGGGTATCTGACCGCCTGCCCGACCAACCTCGGCACGGGGCTGCGGGCGTCCGTCATGCTCTTTCTGCCCGCCCTCTCGCGGCGGGGCGTGCTGGCACGGCGGCTCCTGCCCGCGCTGACCAGCAAGGGGCTCACCGTCCGCGGGGCGATGGGCGAGGGCAGCGGCGCGGAGGGCGATCTATTTCAGGTGAGCAACGAGCGCACGCTGGGGGTCTCGGAGGAAGAGATTCTCTCCTTCGTCGAACAGGCGATCGCTTCCGTCGTCGAAATGGAGCTGCTGGAGCGCGCCCGCATGAAGGCGGAGGGGGGCGTAACATTAAAGGACCGAGTCAGCCGCGCGCACGGCATCCTCACCCACTGCTGCGTGCTGGATGAGCACGAGTTCGTGCGCCGTGTCGCAGATCTCAAGCTTGGTCTGGCGCTCGGATATTTTCAGGACGACGAGCCTGAGGACCGCGCACAGGACTGGACGGAGGAGCACATGTGGGAACTGGATGAGCTCGCCGTCGCCATGCGTCCCGCAGGGATCAACCGCCTGAACGGTGCGCTGCTCACGAAGGAGGCGCAGGATATCTACCGTGCCGAATATGTGGGCAAGGCCGTCCTCGGGATGCGGCTGGAACTTGTTTGAAAGGAGATTCGCGTTTGGATACTTCTCATTTTTCCGATCACCTTCAGCAGGCGGTCAGTCTTGCGGAGGAAGCGGCAAAGCACTATCACACCAACTATATCGGAACGGAGCATGTCCTGCTTGCCATGATGTGTGTCACGGACAGCACGGCGAGCCGCCTTCTGATCGCCTCGGGTGCGAGCATCGAAAAGTACCGCGAGGGCTTTCGCCGTCACCTCGATCATAACCTGCCCGTCTACGGGTTCACGCCCCGCGCCAAGCGGGCGTTCGATCTCGCGCGCGAATTTGCGCTCAACGAGAGCGACCGGCTGGATGCCATTACGGGCACCGAGCACGTCCTTCTTGCCATCCTCGTCGACGAGGGCGGCATCGGCATCCAGCTGTTGAGCGGCATCGGCGTCGACCCGGACGAGGTCGTGCGGCGCACAGAGGAGTTTATCGGCCCCCTGCATGAGGAGGAAGAGGTCGACCGCAGCGTGCAGAGCCCGCGCCAGCCCTCGGACGAGGGCGCCGCGCTCAGCGCCGGGCTGCTCGCCTATGGCGTCGATCTCACCCGCCGCGCCCGCGAGGGAAAGATCGATCCCGTCATCGGCAGGCGCAAGGAGATTGAAAAGGTCATCCAGATCCTCTCCCGCCGCTCCAAGAACAATCCCGTCCTCATCGGTGAGCCGGGCGTGGGCAAGAGCGCCGTCGTCGAGGGACTGGCACAGGCGATCGTCTCGGGGAATGTCCCCGAACTTCTGCGCAACAAGACGGTGTTTTCGCTCGATCTTTCGGGACTGGTCGCGGGCACGCGCTATCGCGGGGACTTCGAGGAACGATTAAAGAACATTGTAGACGAGGTCACGAGCAATCGCGATATCATTCTCTTTATCGATGAGATTCACATGATCGTCGGCGCGGGCGGATCCTCGGACAATACGATGGACGCCTCCAATATCCTAAAGCCCATGCTCGCGCGCGGGGAGTTGCAGACGGTCGGCGCGACGACGCTGGAGGAATACCGCAAGTATATCGAAAAGGACGCAGCGCTGGAGCGGCGCTTTACGCCCGTCACCGTCTCCGAGCCGAGCATCGAGGATACCATTGCCATTCTGCGCGGCATCAAGGACAAGTACGAGGCGCATCACAACGTCGTCATCACGGACGCCGCGATCGAGGCGGCGGTGCGCCTGTCCGACCGCTATATCACCGACCGCTTTCTGCCCGACAAGGCGATCGACCTCATCGACGAGGCGGCGAGCAAGGCGCGGCTGGATGCATACACGGGGCCGGAGGAGTTCCGCGCCGCCGAAGAAAAGCTCGCGCGGCTCAGGGCGGACCGCGAAAAGGCGGCAAAGTGGAACGACGCAGTGCGGGGCGCAAAGCTGGATCGGGAGATCGCGTCACTCTCGCAGTCCATTGCCGCCAGTCGCGCGGCGTGGGAGTCGGAGCGCAACGCCGCACACCTGTCCATCGGCGCGGAGGAAGTCGCGACCATCGTGAGCGGCTGGACGGGCGTGCCCGTCAACAAACTCACCGAGGCGGAGAGCGAGCGGCTCATGCATCTCGAAGAGGAACTGCACCGCCGCATCGTGGGGCAGGAGGAGGCGGTCACTGCCGTCGCAAAGGCAATCCGCCGTGCGCGCGCGGGGCTCAAGGACGCGGGCAAGCCCATCGGCTCCTTCATCTTCGTCGGCCCCACGGGCGTGGGCAAGACCGATCTTTCCAAGGCGCTCGCCGAGAGCATGTTCGGGGACGAAAAGATGCTCGTGCGGCTGGACATGTCCGAGTACATGGAGAAGAGCTCCGTCTCCAAGCTCATCGGCGCGCCTCCCGGGTACGTCGGCTTTGACGAGGGGGGCGGACAGCTCACCGAGCGCATCCGCCGCCAGCCCTATTCGGTCGTACTGTTCGACGAGATCGAAAAGGCACATCCGGACGTATTCAACCTGCTGTTGCAGATCCTCGATGACGGCAGGCTGACGGACAGCCGCGGCAGGGTGGTGTCCTTCAAGAACACCGTCATCATATTAACGAGCAACGTCGGCGCGCACGAGGTCAAGGACGCGGCGCCCCTCGGGTTCTCGCAGGCGAGCAAGGAGAGCGCCTATGACAGCATGAAGGAGCGCATCGAGGAGGCGTTGAAGCGCCAGTTCAAGCCCGAATTTCTCAACCGCCTTGACGACGTCATCGTCTTTCACAAGCTCTCGCGCGAGAATGCGGCGCTCATCTGCGAGCGCATCGTCGCCTCGCTGCAAAAGCGCCTGAAGACGCGGGACATTGAACTGGAAGTGCGTCCCGCCGCGCTTGAAAAGCTGGTGGACGAGGGCTACAGCGAGGAGTTCGGCGCGCGCCCCTTGAAGCGCGTCGTGCGACGCCGCATCGAAGACAGGCTGTCCGAGGAGATCCTGCAGGGCAGGGTGGGCGGCGGCAGCGTCGTCGCCGTGGACGTCGAAAACGGCGAATTTGTCTTTCGCACCGTCTGAGCTCTCTTAAAAAAGCAAGCAATATCATAACAGCGCGCCCCGCAAGCCGTTCGGTTTGCGGGGCGCGCTGTCTGGATTTAAGGAAGTTGTCAAATATGCTTGGCAAGCATCGCCAAATGTCACCGCAAGAATGCCGCCATCATCTCGCAGGCGCGCGGCAGGAACAGCCCAGCCGCGGCGGCGGTCTCCTCGTCATAACGCGCCGCGCCCTCTCTTTCCTCGTCGCTGCGATAGAGGAGGAAGGGGACGGGGTCGGCGGTGTGCGTCTTTAAGGCGATGGGCGTGGGGTGGTCGGGGCAGATGAGCATGGAGAACTGTTCGCCCGCCGCGCGCAGCCGCTCGCAGACCGTTTTGACGACGCCGTCGATCTGCTCAATGGAATAGATCTTCTTTTGAATGTCGCCGTGGTGACCGCACTCGTCGGGCGCCTCCATGTGCACATACACAAAGTCCAACCCTCCGAGCAGCGCGTCGGCGCAGGCGTCTGCCTTGCCCTGAAAGTTGGTGTCCCAGTTGCCCGTCGCGCCCGCGACGTCGATGATTTTAAGCCCCGCTAAAATGCCGATGCCCTTGACGAGGTCGACCGCCGAGATGACGCCGCCCCTCTTCTGGTAGAGCGCTTCAAAGGCGGGCAGCGCGGGCTTGGTGCCCTCGCCCCAGAACCAGACGGCGTTGGCAGGATTCTTGCCCTGTGCGCGCCGCTTTTGATTGACGGGGTGATCTTTGAGAATGTCCCACGATCGCACCATCATGTCAAGCAGCGCTTCGCTCCCCTCGTCCGCAGGCAGATAGGGGGAAATCTTCCGATCGGAGATGTCGTGCGGGGGCGTGAGTGTTCGCCCTGTTCTGCCGCTATTCTCGACGAGGCAATGGCGGTATGAAATGCCCGCGTGCAGCGTAAAGCGGGGACTGTCAAACTGCTTTTTCAGCGCTGCGATCAGCTCTTTTGACTCCTGCGTGGAGATCTCGCCCGCGGAGTAGTCCAGCATGGTCTTTTGTGCGAACGGCTCTTCCTCGGAGAGGGTGACGAGGTTGCATCTGAGCGTCACGTCGGTGTCTTTCAGGGGAATGCCGATGGACGCCGCCTCCAAAGGGGAACGCCCCGTATAGTACAGGGCGGGGTCATAGCCGAGCACGGAGAGGTTGGCGACGTCGCTGCCCGGGGCAAACCCCGTGGGCACGGTGCGCATGAGTCCCAGCGTGCTTTTTCTTGCAAGCGCGTCGATATAGGGTTTGTGGGCAAGCTGCAGGCAGGTCTTGTTGTCCCGTTCGGGCAGGGAATAGCCCGCCATGCCGTCGCCCAGGATGACAATATATTTCATGGTGCCTCCTTAGTCGTTTAAGTTCCAGTCGATGGGCGCAATGCCGTGCGCTGTGAGGTAGGCGTTTGTCTTGGAGAAGTGGCGGCATCCGAAGAACCCATTGTATGCGGAGAGGGGAGAGGGATGTGCGCACTCCAGAACGAGGTGCTTGCTCGTATCGATGAGCGCCTTTTTCCTGCGCGCGTTGCCGCCCCAGAGGAGAAAGACGAGGTGCTCTTTTTGCGCGCTCAGAATGGAGATGACCGCGTCGGTGAACCAGCTCCAGCCGCAGCCGGCGTGCGAGTTCGCCTGATGCGCCCGCACCGTGAGCGCCGTATTGAGGAGCAGCACGCCCTCCTTCGCCCACTTGGTGAGGTTGCCCGACTTGGGCGGCGGATAGCCCAGATCGTCCTGCAATTCCTTGAACATGTTCTCCAGCGACGGGGGCTTGGGGACGCCGTCCTGCACGGAAAAGCACAGCCCGTGCGCCTGTCCCTCGTTGTGGTAGGGATCCTGCCCCAGCAGCACCGCCTTGACGTTCGCAAAGGGGGTATAGCGGAAGCAGTTATAGATGTCGTACATATCGGGATAGACGATATGCCGGCGGTATTCCTCGATGAGGAAGGCGCGTATCTTTTTGTAGCGCTCGTCCGCAAAGAGGGGCGCGAGCGGCTCTTTCCAGTCTCCGAGGTCGATCATAGCGCTTCCAGTACGGCAAGATACGCCGCAAGCTCTTTTTTTGCCGCGGGCAGGTCGTGCTCTAAATAGTTGCCGCACTCTTCGCGCTTTGCGCCGGGAATTTCCTCCAGGGCGAGCGCGGCGGGAATGCACTCCCTGAGGAGCGCAAGGACCTCGTCATAGGGAAGGCGCAGGGTCAGAAGATAGAATCCCGTGCGGCAGCCCATGGGCCCGAAGTAGACGATGTTTTCTTTTTCGCGGCTGTTTCGAAGAACGGTCGCCAACAGGTGTTCGATCGTGTGCAGCGCCTTGGGCGTGATATAGTCGCCCGCGTTGGGCTTTTTGAAGCGCAGGTCAAAGGTCGTAATACTGTTTGCGTCCGTCTGTGCGTGCAGTCCCACGGCGAGTGTATCGTGGTTTTTCTGAAAAGAAGGGATTTTTTCCATGGTCGTATGTTATTGATAGATGCCGCGCTCAGTCCAGAGCGGCGAAGATCTCGCCCATGAACGCCTTTAAGTTGAGCGCCGCGCGTGCCAGATTTTTTTCAAATTGTTCGGTCGTGCTGCCCGCCCCGTAAATATCGGAGATCGCCTTGACCGAGACGCAGGGTACGCCCGCGTACTTGCAGACCTGCGCGATCGCCGCGCCTTCCATGTCGCGGATGTGCGCGCCGAGGCGGATGAGCAGATCGTGATCGACGGGGGAGTCGTTGAACCGGTCGCCGCTTCCCAGGGCGCGGCGGGGAAAGTCGAGCGCCGCGGGGGTATACAGGGGCAGGAAGTTCTCCGTCTCGCCGTCCAGGGTCCCGATCTCGCCGCCCTCCAGCTGCGTGATATCGAAGTCATACTGTACCGCCTTATCGATGAGGTAGACTTCGGTGAGCTTGGTGTTGTGATCGAGTCCGCCCGCAACTCCGAAATTGAGGACGACGTCCGCGCCCTTTTCGAGCACCGCGCACGCGCCGACGGCGGCGTTGACCTTGCCCACGCCGCACACGCACAGCGCGACGTCCTTGCCGAACGCCTTGCCCAGATACACGGGCTTGCCGTGTACGGTGAGAAGATTTTCCATGTCCATTTGGTCGAGGAGGGCAGACGCCTCCGAATCCAGCGCAATGACTGCTCCGATCATATGAATAAGGCTCCTTCAGATTGTTTGAAACAATTATATCAATTTTTTCCCCGTTTTGCAACGGTATCGTATGGATTTTTGAGTGAACGGCGATAAAATGTCGTAAGGAGGATGTTATGAACCCGTTTGAATTGAAGCCGCAAAAGGCAGACAAGATTTTCACCGACTGGAAAAAGGTACTCGTCAAGCCGTACGATAAGCACACCGTTGACCCCTACACCCGTCTGCGCGTCATTTTAATGTCGGGCACGGAGTTTGAGTCCGTCCGCTGTACGCACGCGATGACCCGCCAATGTCCCAACAACGACGTGCGCCGCCGCCTCGCCTACATGCGCCGCGGCGAACAGCTCCAGCAAAAGCGCGTCGCTTCCCTGAAGCCGTCCGACGAGACCATTTTGGAGCACACGATCGGCTACGAACAGCTCGCGGTCGACCTGACCGCCAACCTCGCGCTGAGCGAAAAGAACAGCTATGTCAAACAGCAGCTCGATTTCGCGCTCCTGGAGGACTTCGACCACCTCTATCGCTATGCCGACCTTATGGAACTGGAGAAGGGCGGTGATCCCGCGCAGCTGGTCGGCGACTATACCGAGATCATGCCCGGGCGTCCCACCGTGGCGGAGTACCGTCACCCGTATGACGACGTCAACTTCTATATCAACGGCTATCTCAACGACCTCAAGACCAAGCTGAATATCAATATCATCACGGCGGCGGAACAGCAGACGATGAACTTCTATATGAACGTCGGCAACCTCTACGCCTCGCCGCTCGGACGGCAGCTGTATAACGAGATCGCGATGATCGAGGAACAGCACGTCACGGGTTACGGCTGCCTGAAGGATCCCTGCATGACGGACTGGGAGCGCCTGCTCATGAACGAGTATACGGAATGCTATCTCTACTATTCCTGCTACGAGGACGAGACGGACGCTCGCATCAAGAAGATCTGGGAGATGCACTTTGAGGAGGAAGTCGCGCACCTGCACGAGGCGGCGGAGCTTCTGCACACCTACGGCGGCAAGGTCTGGCAGCAAGTCCTGCCCGAGGGCGGCGCGTTCCCCGAACTTCTGAAGTTCCGTTCGCAGAAGGAGTATATCCGCAATATTTTAAAGACGGTGCGCCTGACGGGCGTCGAGGAGGGGTTCGAGGAACTGGAAAAACTGCCCGATTCCTTCCGCTACTTTTCTTACAATGCGCGCATTCACGGCAGCGTACAGCAGGCGGGGACGCATACGGTCATCGAAAAGGCGATCGCGCACCTCGGCGAAGATTACCGCATCCAGGACAAGGAGCACCCCGTCCGCGCCCTTGCCGACAGAACGCGCGACAACACCGAGACGGGAAGGGTGAAAGGGGCGTAATAATTCACACTTTTTCTTTCGAACTGACGAAAGAAAAAGTCGTGAGTTTTAGAGAAACCCGCGGGCACGCTTACGCTGTCCGCGGGTTTCTCTCGCGGCGCGCATTCGCAACAAAATAGCGCGCGCCGCTTCACTCTTTCCCCAAAGCGCTTGCGCGCAAATTGAGTGAAAAAAGGCATAACAAGGGAAGCCTTTTTTCGCGTAATGATAACAAAAGGCGGATTGCTTTTCCTGCCTCCCCTGAAACGAAGTTTTAGGGGGGGGGTGGCGGGCGTTAGCCCGTCGGAAGGGTCTGCTCCTAAAATTATAAACCGAAAACCCATTTACTTGCCAAAATGTTTTCGAAGAAAAGATTTTGGCGAAATAGCATCACCCCCGCGGCATAAAATGCCGCGGGGGTGATTCGTAGAGAATCAGATCGTGTGAACATTATAAGGGAGCGTAGGGCGTCAGCGTCAATTCGATCGGCTCATCGTACGGATTGAGGACATTCGTCGAGGTTGTAAAGGAAAACTCCCGCATGTAGTAATATGTTTTCGGGAAGGGGAACAGATGGTCGCTTGCGAAGAACTGATCGTTCGACCGGATTCGGATCAGAAAGTGTGTGATATTTTCAATGCGGGTGATGCCCGGCTGCAGGGTAATCGTCGACCCTTGCTCAAGTAATTCTTCCGTCACCTTCACGGTATGCAGTGTTTCGCATATAAACTCGACTGCCTCGTTGTTCGGATTGTAGGCGGACAAGGTGACCGTCGTCGGATAAGTCCCATTATCGAGTAGCATAACATAGGCTTCCAAAGATTGATGAGTGCTTGTGGAACTGAATTCCAATGGCCAGGAGCCATCTGTTCTGGCGTGAGAAAAGAAGAGGCTGTCTGTCCCATGACGATAGAGCAGGAGGTAGTCTATGGGAAGCGAGAGGTTTGTTACAAGGAAGTTGTATGTCGTCCAGCCGGGTGCGGCGGAGACGGTGACGCGGTCGGATACGGAAACGGTTTCGATGCGATTTTTTGCCGAAAAGTGCGCAGATTCGCCTTGTGTGTTGTCGACGAGCCAGAATGCGATCCGATCGTAGCCTGAGTCTGTATGATCCATGACGAAGGAATCCATCCACTCTGCCTGATCCAGATCGGCAAGGGAACGGATACAGGCGAAGCGGAATCCCTCTGCCGTGAACGCCGTGTTCCAATCGGGGTCGGAGGAAACGTCCGGAAGCCCGTGATAGGGATCGATTCCGATCCGTTCTCTGGTAAACAGCGTAATGCCCTTTGAAAGATACGGGTAGTAGGACTTGGCATAGGACAGTAGGTTCATCAACCTGATCTCGAAGCCCACCGTCGGATCGTAATCGTCCGGTTCGATCTCGATCACATAGGATACTCCGGCGTTTAAGATGAGGTAACTGTCCGTATCCATCGGCTCGCCCCAGTCGCGCTCGTCGGAATAGATGCTGCCCCTGCGCAGCGCGCGGAGCGACGGCCCGTAAAATTTGACGCAGAGATTGATCTCCGGCCGAAGTTGAAGGACAATCGATTCGTAGACGCCGGCGGGGTAGGTAAACTCGGAACTAAAGCCGTTCGTAAACAGTTCGCTAAGCGTCAGAACGCGGCGCACCGACGGCATGGTGCGTTGGTAGACCGTCGTTCCGCTGCCGCCCAGGTATCTGCCGCCCGCCCTTGCCGTCACGGTAATGCGCAATTCATCCATATTGGCATAGTCGTCTTCGTCCAGCGCATAGGCGGTGCCCTCGGTCGAGCCGAGAAAGGTGCTGTTGACAGAGACCTCATATTCCGTCGCATGCTCGACGGGCTGCCAGTAGACGGTAAAATTGGAGGCGTCAAACTGCGGCGAGGGCGCGTCCAGCCGGACGGGGCGCGTCAATTCCAGCCCGACCGCCGTGCCCGCCACGATCACAAGCAGTGCGGCAAGGATGAGAATAACGACGGTGTGCAGCCTTGTTTTACGCGCAGGGAAGCAGAGCGCCGTCTCGCGGATACTGGCGGCGGGATCGGGGATGATCTCTTCAAACGGCCGTCCTTCGCCCTGTGCTTCGGCGAGCATGGAAAAGACGTCCGTCAGCGATTCGTTGACGGCGTCGCTGCCCTGACAGCAGTTAAACAGCGTGTTCTTGAGCTGCCGCGCATACTTGCGGTAATCCCCGCGCAGGGATTTGTAGAGTTTTTGATTGCGCTTATCCAGCATGGTCGTCCTCCTTTTGGGAAAATACGTTCGCAATACTTTGGGAAAGTTCCTGCCACTGGGCAAAAAACGTGTCGAGTTTTTGTTTGCCCGCCTCGGAGAGTTTGTAGTACTTCTTGGGCGGGCCGTTGGGGCTGGGCTTGCGGGCGACGATAAAACAGCCCTCCCGTTCCAGCCGCAGCAGCATGGGATAGAGCGTGCCTTCGGAAAAGTCGGAGAATCCGCACCCGCGCATCCGCTCCACGATCTCCGCCGAGAAGAGAAAGTCGCCCTCCAGCAGCTTGAGGACGCATCCTTCCAGCACGCCCTTATTGAGTTGTGCATCTGTCCCCATGAGCGCCCTCCCTTGGTTACTTGCAATGCAAGGAACTAATTTTATGCTATCACGCATTTGTAAGTCTGTCAAGCGTTTGGAGAAAAATTTTTCAAAGAATTTTTTGGCAGGGAAGGGACGCGGGCGGCGTAAATGGGGCGCGTGGTACAAAAAATCGGGGGACGTATGGCAAAAATGAAGCCCTGCGGCGCAGTTGCGCCGCAGGGCAAATCGTTCCCAATGGATACACAAAATTGCGCGCCCGTCGGATAGTTTACTTATTCAAACTTAAATAGACCATCAGGACGGCGATGTCGGCAGGGGAGACACCTGAGATGCGTTCTGCCTGCCCCAAATTGACGGGGCGGATGCGATCGAGCTTTTCGCGCGCCTCCAGCCGTAGTCCCTCGATCGCCGCGTAGTCGAGGTCCGCGGGCAGGGGCGTCGTCTCCATTTTCTTCGCCCGCTCCGCCTCCGTGCGGCTGCGCTTCAAGTAGCCTTCGTACCTGATCTCCGTCTCGCAGGAGAGTGCGACGTCGGCGGGGATATCGGGCAGGATGCCAAAGGTCTCGCGCAGCTTTTGTAAAGGGATGCCGCGGCGGATGAGATCCGCATACGTTACGCCCGCCGAGAGGGGCGGCTGTCCGAAGGACTGCACGAGCGTGTCCGCCGCCTTCTGATCGGCGCGCGAGGCGAGAAGCATTGCCGTCTCCTCGCGCAGCGCCTTGCGGGCAAGGAACTTTTGATAGCGTTCCTCGTTGACCAGCTCGCAGTCGTAGCCGATCTGCGTGAGCCGCAGGTCGGCATTGTCCTGCCGCAGCGTGAGACGGTACTCCGCGCGCGAGGTCATCATGCGGTAGGGCTCGTCCGTCCCCTTGGTGACGAGGTCGTCGATGAGCACGCCGATGTACGCCTGGTCCCGCCGCAGGATGAGGGGCGGTTTGCTGCGCAGCTTCAGGGAGGCGTTGAGTCCCGCCATCAGCCCCTGCGCGGCGGCCTCCTCGTAGCCGCTCGTGCCGTTGATCTGCCCCGCTGTGTACAGCCCTGCCACTTTCTTGAACTCCAGCGTGGGCAGGACGTCCAGCGTGTCGATGCAGTCGTACTCGATGGCGTAGGCGTAGCGCACGATTTCGCAGTGCTCCAGCCCCTTGACCGTGCGGTACATTGCCTTTTGCAGGTCGTGGGGCAGGGAGGTGGAGAGCCCCTGCACATATACCTCCGTCGTGTCCGCGCCCTCCGGCTCCAGGAAGAGCTGGTGCCGCTCCTTGTCCGCAAAGCGCACGACCTTGGTCTCAATGGAGGGGCAGTACCGGGGCCCCGTCGAGGAGATCGTGCCGTTATAGAGGGGCGCGCGGTCGAGGTTGTCAAGAATGATTTGATGTGTCCCGGCGTTGGTGTAGGTGAGGTAGCAGGGCGTCTGCGCGCGTGGTGCGGGGACGCCGTCATTCAGGAAGGAGAAGGGGTAGACCTGCTCGCCCGGCTGCACGGTGAGCGCGGAGGTGTCCACGGTGCGCCCGTCCAGGCGGGCGGGGGTGCCCGTCTTGAAGCGGCGTACCTGATATCCCAGCCGCAGCAGCGCCTTTGTCAGCATGGTCGCGCGCGCAAACCCGTTGGGCCCCGCGTCGGCGATGACCTCGCCCGTGATCGTGCGCGCATTCAGGTACACGCCCGTCGCGACGATGACCGCGCGGCAGGCAAATACGCCGCCGTAGGAGGTGACGACGCCCGTCACGTGCCCGTTTTCGGTGAGGATATCCGCCGCCTCGCCCTGTACAATGCGCAGATTGTCGGTGTGCTCCAGCGTGCGCTTCATCTCGGTATGATAGCGGTTCTTGTCCGTCTGCGCGCGCAGGGACTGCACTGCCGCGCCCTTGCCCTCGTTGAGCATGCGGTATTGCAGCGCCGTTTTATCGGCATTGACGCCCATTTCCCCGCCCAGCGCGTCGATCTCGCGCACCAGATGCCCCTTCGCCGTGCCGCCGACGGAGGGGTTGCAGGGCATAAAGCCGATGCTGTCAAGATTTAAGGTGAGGATGACCGTTCTTTGTCCCGTACGCGCAAGGGCGAGGGCGGCTTCGCACCCCGCGTGTCCCGCGCCGATGACGACGGCGTCGTAAGTTCCTTCGGAAAATGTCTGCATAACCTTTCAAAAAAGCCCCGCGCGGGGGCTTTTGTCACTGTTTTAAGATGGCGCTGCGCACATCCTCGACTTCCTTGTGCACCTTGTCGTTGACGCGCATGAGTTCGGCGATCTTGTCGCGCGAATAGCCCACGGTGGTGTGGTCGCGCCTGAGGATCTGCCCGACGGAGACGAGCGGGAGCGCGAGCATGTCGCACATGAGGTAGGCGCATACCTGCCGCGCGCGCACGATCTCCTGCCGCTTGTTCTTGCCCAGAAGTTCGTTCTGCGTGATATTAAAGAAGTTGCAGGTCGCGCGGATGATCGCCTCGGGCGTGATCTCCCCCTGCTCGTCCGTGTTGATGGACTCCTGGAGCGCTGCGGCGGCGAGCTTCAAGGAGATGGGCTCCTCGTGCAGCTTGCTCGCAAAGATGACGGTGTTCAGCCGCCCCTCCAGCGTGCGCACGTTGTTGTCCGAGTTCTTGACGAGGAAGGCGAGCACGTCGTCGGGCACGACGTACCGCTTCTCCAAGGCCTTGCGCTTTAGAATCGCGATCTTGGTCTCAATGTCCGGCGGCTGGATGTCGGCAATGAGTCCGCCCTCGAAGCGGGTTCTGAGGCGTTCTTCCAGTGTCGTCAAGTCCTTTGCGGGACAGTCGGAGGAGATGACGATCTGCTTGTGCTGGGAAAAGAGTTCGTTGAAGGCGTGGAAGAAAGCCTCCTGTACGCCGTACTTGTTCGCCCAGAACTGGATATCGTCGATGAGCAGCACGTCCACGTTGCGGTAGCGGTTCCGAAACCTCGTCTCGTTGTCCCGCCCCGAACCCTTCTTGGCGTACATGCTGTCCACATACTCGTTGAGGAACTTTTCGCTCGTCGTGTAAATGACCTTGAGCGAAGGTTTCCGCTGCATGATATCGTTGGCAATCGCCTGCATGAGGTGCGTTTTTCCCAGTCCCGTGCCGCCGTAGATATACAGCGGGTTGAAGTTCTCGCCGGGGGCCTCCGCAACCGATTTTGCCGCCGCAAACACGAACTTGTTGGAAGTGCCGACGACGTAGGAATCGAACGTAAAGCGCTTATCGAGCTGGACGCCCGTCTCCTCGAGCGCGTCGGGCGTTTCGTGCAGGGAAAATTCCTCGCTGCCCTCAACGACGATGATGACGCCGTTCAAATCCACGCCCGCGGACGTGACCGCCTCGCGCAGCTTGTCCATATGGTTTTTTGTGATGGTCTTTGCAGCGAGTTCGCTTTCCGCCTGCAGGACAATTTTTTTATTGACGACGTCCACCGGCACGAGATTTTCGATAAACGTGCTGTAGGAGATGGGGTTGACGAGCGTCTTTGCCCGTTCCTTGATCGTGTTCCATAAAAAGTCGAATTGCTCGCTCATTTTTATCCTCATAAAGGCATTGCCTTTTTGTACAAAATTTGGTATAATAATGGGTAAAGGGCGACCCTTCCGTCTGCTGCGCAGACACCGTCTTGGCGGCGCCAAGGGGAAGCGCCGCCTGCGGGCAAGAAATTGCCGCTGGAAAAGGCAATTTCTAAGTTCGGCGTGCGCGCACAGCGCACCGCGCTGATGCGCATGACGCACGCCTCACCCTCTTCGCAAAAATCTTTTCTTCGAAAATATTTTTGCGAGTTTATTTGGTACTTTGGATTTTCATGGGAGGCAGGAATGCTCCGCGCCTTTTGCTAAAAATAATGCCGCAAGGAAAGTCGCGCTTTTGCGCAGCGGTACTCTCGTCGCGGCAAGGCGCAATTTGCAAGTATTTAGCAAAGCTAAATACTGTGCTTAAAACGCCTGCCGCTCCTCTTCATCAAATTTTGCTTCGCAAATTTTGATGAGATAATATAGAGGGAACCAATTTTGTATGTCGCTTGCGACCTCAGCGGGTGAATGCGAGCGAAATAAAATGCAAGCCCTGAAAATTTGCTCGCAGAGGGCGGCGCCCTTTTGTCACGGAATTGATCTGAGCCTTTGCTCGGAGAAATTCGTGAGACAGCTTTATTATATCTCAAATCACCGCAAAAAGAAAGCGTTTTCGGCAAAAAACAGGCATGGTCATCAAAAATTTGACGTTGCACAACTTCAGAAATTACGAGGACGAGGAGTTTTGCTTTGAACCCGGTCTCAACGTGCTCTCGGGTCGCAACGCGCAGGGCAAGACCAACTGCGCGGAGGCGGTCTTTTATCTGTGCACGGGAACCAGTCTGCGGATCCGCCACGACCGCCAGCTCATCCGTCACGGCACGGACGGCGCGCGCATTGCGGCGCGCGCGCAGACACGATTCGGTTCCGTCACGCTGGAGGCGTCCATCTTCGAAAATAAGCGTGAACTGTTTGTCAACGGAAACAAGGTGAGCAAGGCGGCGGATTTTGTCGGCAATATGAACAGCGTCTTTTTCTCGCCCGGAGAACTGCGCCTCATTCAGGACGGTCCCGACGAGCGCAGACGCTTTCTCAACCTCTCCATCTCGCAGACCTCGCGCGAGTACTGCACGGCGCTCAGCCGCTATCAGCGCATCCTCGATCAGCGCAACAATCTTCTCAAGGAGCGCGACAGCGCCCTCGTCTTTGAAACGCTGCCCGTCTGGGACGAACAGCTCGCTGTGTACGCGGCGCGCATCGTCCGCCACCGCCGCGCCTTTCTTGCAAAGCTTGCGCCGCTTGCGCGCGATACGCACGCCTGTCTCACGGACGGCGCGGAGGAGCTTTGTCTCGAAATGGACGGGACGTACCCCGAAAATGAGGACGAGATCGCCGAAAAACTCATGCGCCAGTTCGCATCGGCGCGCGAGCGCGACCTGCGGCTGGGGTTTACCTCGGTCGGGCCGCACCGCGACGATATCCGCATCTCCATCAACGGGACGGATGCGCGCGGCTTCTGCTCGCAGGGGCAGGCGCGCACAGCGGCGCTTTCGTTAAAGCTCGCCGAGACGGATATCTTCCGCACACTCGCAGGGGAGGCGCCCGTGCTCATCCTCGACGACGTGTTGAGCGAACTCGATCTGCCCCGCCGCAAGAAGCTTTTAGAGCGGGTGCAGGACATCCAGTGTATTCTCACCTGCACGCACGCCGAACGCGTCCTGTTTGGCGCGGCGTGCAATAAAATCAAGATCAGGGAGGGGAAAGTCGTCCGATGAGAGCAGATCTGCATATCCACACATACTATTCGGACGGTGCGTATTCCCCCGCGCAGATCGCCGCCATGGCAAAGGCGGCGGGGCTTTCGCTCATCTCCATGACCGATCACGACAGCCTCGCGGGGCTGGAAGAAAAGGCGCAGGCGGCAAGGGCGCAGGGCCTTTCCTACGTGCCGGGCTGGGAGGTCTCCGCCTATCAGGGCGAGCTCAAGGTACACATTTTGGGGTACGGGTGCCGCATTTGCGCGCCATACGAGCAGTTCTTGCGCGCACGCATAGCGGGCGCCGTGGAACGGGCGAAGGACATCATCGCCAAGGCAAACGAGTATTTCGGGCTGGACGTCACCCTTGCCGAGGCGGAGCGTTTTCACCAGAAGAAGGACGCGCCGCTGCATACGATGCACATCGTCGCGGCGTTTGCCGCGCGGCTGGGCTGCAACAAGGGCGATCTATACGCCGCGGCGTTCGAGCCGGGCAAGCCCTGTCACTCCACACTCGGGCGTCCTGCCCCGCGGGACGCGATCGACGTCATCCACGCCTCGGGTGGCATCGCCTCGCTGGCGCATCCCGGGCGCATCAAGCTGGAGAACGAGGGGAGATTTTCCCTCATGGACGAGCTCGTTGACGCGGGGCTGGACGGCATAGAGTGCTCTCATTCCGACCATACTGAGGAGCAGACGGAGCAGTTTGCGGCGTATGCGCGCTTACGCGGGCTTCTTCGGACGGGCGGGTCGGATTTTCATGCGGAGGGACGCAGCCGCGTCGTCGGTCAGCCGCCGTTTACTCCTGCCGAAGAGCTGCTTGCCGCGCTCCGTCGTTGTGGGAGCCAATGAAGAAGATTTTAGCACTGTTTTGTTCGCTCCTCCTTGCGGGGAGCGTTTTTCTTGCGTGCGGCTGGGCTGGACGGGTGCGCAGAGACGTCACGATCGGCGGCGTGCAGGTGGGCGGAATGACCTATGCCGAGGCGGAGCGCGCCGTGCGAGAAACGCTGTCCGTGCCCTTCGTTCTGCATACGCCCGCGGGCGATGTTACGCCGACGCTCTCCTATTCGGATGACGTCTCTCTGCTCGTGCGCCGCGCGAAGAAGGGTGCCGTCCTCACCCCGCAGGTGCGCAGGGTCTGGACGGATGCGGAGGGATTTTTGGAGGACGTATGCGAAAAATGCGTCCAAACACCCGTGGATGCTGTCATGCAATTCACCTCCGAGGGGTTTACTTATACGCAGGAGCGCGCGGGGGTGTACTGCGACTATGCGGCGTCTCTTGCCGCGGCGCTCGCGGCGATCGGGCGGGGAGAGCGGGAAGCGACGCTCGTCACAAAGACATGGCGGCCCGCCGTCACGGAGCGGCAGCTGCGGGCGCGCACGCAGCTGCTCGCGCGGTTTACGACATATTTTGACGGGGAAAAGTCCGCGCGCGTACACAATATTTCCCTCGCGTGCGGGCGCATCGCGGGAGCGGTGCTTGCCCCGGGCGAGACGCTCTCCTTCAATGCCGTCGTGGGGGAGCGGACGCGGGAAAACGGGTTTCAGGACGCCGCCGTCATCCTCAACGGGGAGTTTGTGCAGGGCACGGGCGGGGGCGTGTGCCAGGTTTCCACGACGCTCATGGGCGCGGCGGTGCGGGCGGGGCTTGTCATCCGCGAGAGCCATCCGCACTCCCTGTCCGTTGGGTATGTACAGCCCTCGCAGGATGCGATGGTCTCGCGCTACAGCGACTTAAAACTGCGCAATCCCTACGCCTTTCCCGTCTATTTTCTGGGAAAGACGGCTGGCAGCAGTATAACGTTTGAAATTTTCGGCGCGCCCGACGGGAAACGCTATGATATTGAGAGCTGCATCCTGGAGTACATCGACCCGCCGCCCGCCGAAGTGCGTCAGGGGGAGGAGAACAGGATCGTCCGCGCCGAAAAACAGGGGCTGCGCAGCGAAAGCTACCTCGTGACTTACGCCGCGGACGGGAGCGTCATCAGCCGCAAGCTCCTGCGGCGGGACAGCTATGCCGCCGTGCAGGGCATCTATGTCGTCAGCGGCGCGCAGCAGGCGCAGGGCGGCGAAGGAACCGAAGAAGCGCCGTCCACCCGATAAATTTTGCCGCAGCGGCGCGTAAAATGTGAAAAAGGGTGCAAAATGAGTTGATTTTTTTGTTGTCTTCCGCTATAATAACCGTTGACTTCGGGCGTTCCTCTGCCGCAGAGCGGGAATGAACGTCGCGTAACATAGGAGGTAAGTCGTCATGGGACTCATCGAACAGATCGAGGCCGAGGGCATGAAGGAGAACGTCCCCCAGTTCAATGTGGGTGACACCGTCAAGGTCGGCTATCGTATCATCGAGGGCGGCAAGGAGCGTATCCAGAACTTCGAAGGCGTCGTCATCGCCAAGAAGAACGGCGGGATCCGCGAGACCTTTACCGTTCGCCGTCTTTCCTTCGGCGTAGGCGTGGAGCGCTGCTTCCCCCTGCATTCCCCGAAGGTCGCGTACGTCAACGTCGTGCGCGCCGGCAAAGTGCGCCGCGCAAAGCTTTACTATCTGCGCGGGCTTACGGGCAAAGCCGCAAAGATCAAGGAAAAGAAGTAATCTGATTATTTCGGAAGGACGACCTGCTCAAAGTCGGAAGCGGGTCGTTTTTTCATGCTCCGCGCGGGCACAGGGCAGAGCGCTGCCGCCTGCGCGGCGGGAAAGCAAAAATCGGGTACAATTTTTTTTGCGTTTCTGCCCGAAATCCATTTACAATTCGGGCGGGATTGGGTACAATAGGAAACACAATATAATAGGGAATAACGTACTATGGCTAACAAAGTGAACTCCAAGAAGCTTACAACGCGCATCATTTTCATCCTTGCGCTGATCTTCCTTGTGATCGGACTGAGCACGCTCGGCTCCTTCTATTCCGCAGGGGATGCATATGAGCTCAAGACGCAGGGCAGCTCTGCCGAGGCGCCCACCGTCGTCTTTCAGCTGAGAAATCCGACGACAACGGACGAGCACGGGCACAGTACAACGCAGTATCTGCGCCTCAGGCACATCTACGTCAATATCGGCGCGGCGTACATTGAGGAAGGGGAAACCGCAACCATCCGCGCGGAGATCGACACGGCGCCCAATAACTCCGCCGTCGCGTCCAGCCGCCGCCTCGACTACACCTTCGGTAATTTCGTCACCGGCGAGGACACGGAGGGGACGCCGGAGGATGCGGCGGAATATCCCAATATCTACTATTCCTGGCAGGACATGGTTCCCTCGACCAGTTCCGGCTGGGCGGTCTCCAGCTATGACTACGTCCGCCTGATCGCGCGCGATGCAAACGTCCTTTTGAACGAAGTCGTGTTCGTGGGCGAGGTCATGGAGTCCTCCTCCTCAAGCTCTGAGGGCACGGGCGAGATGGTCGTCGTCCCTGCGACGATCTATTCCGCGACGCCGCTCATCGGCGAGACGGACGAGGAGGCGGCCGCCCGCGCGGGCGCGCTGCTTGACAAGCAGGTCATGCCGAGCGTCAACGAATACCGCATGAACAAGCTCTCCGACGAGGAGACGATCTCCATGATGACAATCCGCGAAATGTACGAGGGCGCCTCGTACGGGACGGGCAACGTCTACACGGGCGAGCGCGTCTACGGCTCGGTGGGCGAGGAGATCCTCGCCTTCGGCACGCTCATCTTCGGCATGAGCCCGTATGGGCTGCGCTTCTTCCCCATGCTCGCGGCGGCGGGCGCGCTCCTTTGCGGCGCGTTCCTTGCAAGGCGGGTCGCCAAAAATGACTGGGCGGGCGTCATCTTCGCCGCGCTCTTCCTGCTTGCCTGCGCGCCCCTCGCGCTGGGCGGGCTCGGGACGCCGCTCATGATCGGAGTGTTCTTCTTCCTGCTCTCGGCCAATTGCTGCCACTACTTCTATGCCAACGGCATGAGGACGGAAAAATTTACCTCCGCATTGCCCCTGCTCATCTCCGGGCTTGCGGGCGCCCTCGCCATTCTGACGCACGGCGCATACATTGTTCCCATGGTCGCCGTCGTGGCACTGTTCGTGTGCGGCGTCGTGCGCATGCAGCGTGCAAGAAGATTTTATCTCGACAAGGCAATCGCCGAAGTGGAGGCGGAGGAGTCCGCCCCCGCGGAACTGCCCGCAGAGCAGTCGCCTGTCGCGCTCGCGGAAAGGGGGACGGAAGATGCTCCCGCAGTTTCGCCCGCGCGGCACAAGGTCGCGGCCGTTGCGCAGGAATACCGCAACAAGACGGCGGTCGCTCTCGTCACCTTCCTGGGCGCGCTCATCGTCGGCGCATTTGTCCTGGGACTCATCCTCGCCACGCCCATGTACTTTACCTGGGTCAAACTCTTTGATAATCCCGCGGCGCCTTCCATGAATATCATCGAACTTGCGGCGACCGCCTTTGCCGGCGGCTTTACGGGCGTCAATCCGGGCGGCATGGGCTCGAGCGCGTGGAACGTCGTCTACTCCATCTCCCGCGTCAACGGGGAGGCCTACTCGGCGCTGTACGCTTCCGTCATCAATTTTGCGGCACTTATCGCCGTTCTCTTTGCCGTCGTCTCGGCGGTCGTGCACCTTGTCATGCTCTGCCGCACCAAGGAGTGGGGCAGGGAGGAGCGCGCTGCGCTGCGCGGCATCGTCATTCCCGCCGTCGCCATCGTCATTGCGCTCGTGACCGCGATCTTCGCCAAGGACGCCGTGCAGTTCGTTCTGCTCGCGTATATCTTCGCATTCGTGCTCGCCGCGTCCGAGGCGGTCAAGCTCATGCAGACGAGCAAGGCAAAGCTCGTGCGCATCCTGTGCTGGGTGGAACTTGCGCTGCTCGTCATCATGTTCGTTCTTCTGTTCGTCTTTACGACGGGACTTCCCGTCGCGAGCGGGATCTTAACGGCGATTGCAGGCTGAAATTTCCCGCCTGAGCGGGTGAGATGAGGGAGAGAATATGATCGCAAAAATTATCTGCTATGCATTGCAGGGGTTGGAGGGCGTGCCCGTCGAAGTGGAGACGGACGTGTGCAAGGGCATTCCCGCCTATGAGATGGTGGGACTGCCCGATACGGCGGTCAAGGAGTCCAAGGAGCGGGTGCGTTCGGCGCTCAAGAACAGCGGACTGCTCTTTCCCATGAACAAGATCACCGTCAATTTTGCGCCCGCCGACATCAAAAAGGAGGGCGCGGCGTTCGATCTTGCCGTGGCGGTCAGCCTCTTAAAGGCGAGCGAACAGCTCGTCGGGGCGGATCTTTCGGGTACCGTCTTTCTGGGCGAGCTTGCCCTCAGCGGCGAACTTCGCCCCATCGCGGGCCTGCTGCCCATCCTCATTTCGGCAAAGGGACACGGCTTTACGCGCTTCGTCATCCCCGCGGGCAACGCGCGGGAAGCGGCGTTTCTGGGCGGCGCGGATATCTATCCCGCGCACACGCTCAACGAGGTCGTCGCGCACCTCAAAGGGGAGGCACCCATCCCCCCGCTGGAGACGGTCGCCTTTGTCCCGCATGCGCAGCGGAAAAATTCCGCCGACCTCAAATACGTCAAGGGGCAGCCCATCGCCCGCAGAGCGCTGGAGATTGCCGTTGCGGGCGGGCACAACATTCTGCTCGTCGGGCCGCCCGGCACGGGCAAGACCATGCTCGCGCGCTGCCTTCCCACCATCATGCCCGATCTCACCTTTGAAGAGGCGCTGGAGATCACCAAGATCCACTCCGTCGCGGGCGTTCTGGGGGAGGAGGGTATCGTCTCCGAGCGTCCCTTCCGTACGCCCCACCATACGGCAACCGTCGTCTCCATGTGCGGCGGCGGCAACCGCGCCGTGCATCCCGGGGAGATCTCCCTCGCGCACGGCGGCGTCCTGTTCCTGGACGAGCTTCCCGAATATCATCGTTCCGCGCTGGAAGCGATGCGTCAGCCCCTGGAGGACGGCAAGATCACCGTCTCCCGTGCGGGCGGGACGGTCACGTTTCCCGCGCGGTTTATGCTCTGTGCGAGTATGAACCCCTGCCCCTGCGGCAACTACGGCTCGGCGGACAAGATCTGCACCTGTTCGCCCGCGGAGATCAGGCGGTACCGCCGCAAGATCTCAGGGCCTCTCCTTGACCGCATCGATCTGCAGGTGGAGGTGGACAACGTCTCCTATGACGATCTCACCTCCCGCGAGATGAGCGAGGATTCCGGCAGGGTCAAGGCGCGGGTGGACGAGGCGCGGCGCATTCAGAACGAGCGCTTTGCGGGCAGCAATATTCACACCAACGCCGAAATGGGCGAGCGCGAGCTGACAAGCTGGTGCCGCCTGAGCGCGGAGGGGGACGCCATCCTGCGCGAGGCGTTCGAGCGCATGCAGCTCTCGGCGCGGGCGCGCTCACGCATCATCAAGGTTGCAAGGACGATCGCGGATCTCGCGGGCAGCGGGACGATCGAGCCCGCGCACGTCTTTGAGGCGGTCTCCTATCGCATTTACGATTCGCTTACATAACAGCAACAGAAAACACAGGCAAAAGGGCGGAGAATATGGAATATTCGCAGGAAGAACGGGCGATCATCGGACTGTGCATGGCGGCGGACGAGAGCCGCTTATCCTCGCTTGCACGCGCCCTTGCGGAGCTTGGTCTGCCTTCCTCGCAAAAAATTTGCGTTTCAGTGATAGAAAAGGCGGCAAAGCGTGTATATAAAGATGAACCTTTGCCCTCGGAGGCAGAACAAGACGCTGCGATCGCACGCCTGGAAGCGCTGAATATGTTCGCCGTAACGCTTGTAAGTGCCGACTATCCCGCGGGTCTTCGCGCCATTCCCGATCCGCCGCCCGTCCTCTACGGCATGGGCAGAAGGGAACTTCTCGCAAGGCGGAAGTTCTGTATCGTCGGCTCGCGCATCCTGCCCGCCTGGGCGGAAAAGACGGGCAAGACGATTGCGGCAGATTTAAGCCGCAGATTTGTCATCGTCACGGGAATTGCCGAGGGCGGCGACCGCGCCGCAATCGACGGCGCGCTCGCAGGCGGCAATCTCATCTGCGTATTGCCCAACGGGCCGGATGTCGCCTATCCCGCCGCGCACGCATCCCTCCAGCGTGAAGTCGCAAGGCGTGGGCTGCTGCTCTCCGAGTACGCGCCCGGCGTCAAGACAAAAAAGTATGCCTTTCACGCACGCAACCGCATTCTGGCGGGGCTCTCGGATGGCGTGCTCATCCTCGCCGCGGGCGCGCGCAGCGGCACGCTCATCACGGCGAACTGCGCGCTCGAATACGGCAGGGAGCTGTTTGCGCTCCCGCACAACGTGGGCGTGGCGCAGGGCGAGGGCTGTAACGAGATGATCAAGGCGGGCGCATGGCTGTGCACCTGCGCGGGGGATATCTTCGCGGCGTACGGCATGGCTGCGGAGGAAAAGCCGCGCATTCAGCTCTCTGAAAAGGAAGAACGCCTGCTTGCCGTCTTAAAAGAGGCGGGTGAACTGCACGCGGCAGTGCTCGCAGAGCGCGTGGGGCTCCCCGTCTTTGAGGCGCAGGCGATCCTTGCGTCCCTTGAGATGAAGGGGTTTGCCGTGCGCTCGGGCGGGAACAGATTTTCCGCAATATAAAGGAATTGAAAAGAGGGACGTTCGTCCCGCAAGGTGAAATATGGATCTCATCATCGTTGAGTCGCCGAGCAAGGCGAAAACCATCTCCCGCTACTTGAAGGGGGAATATCGGGTGGACGCCTCGGGCGGACATATCCGCGACCTGCCGCAAAAGCAGCTCGGCGTCGCGACCGATAAAAATTATGAACCCCGCTACGTCAATTCCCCGGGGAAGGAGGCGATCATCAAGCGCCTCTCCGACGAAGCGGCGCACGCCGACAGGGTATATCTTGCAACCGACCCTGACCGCGAGGGCGAGGCGATCAGCTGGCACTTGCAGACGGTGCTGGGGCTTCCCAAGGACGGCAAGAACCGCATCGAGTTCAATGAAATTTCTCCCAAGGCGGTCCGCCATGCCCTGGAGGCGCCGCGCACGATCGACTATAACCTCGTCGACGCGCAGCAGGCGCGCCGCGTGCTCGACCGCCTTGTGGGCTATAAGCTCTCGCCGCTTTTGAACGATAAGATCGGCAACGGGCTCTCGGCGGGGCGTGTGCAGTCGGTTGCACTGCGGCTCGTCGTCGAGCGCGAGCGGGAGATCCAGGCGTTCAAGCCTGAGGAGTACTGGACGATCACGGCGGAATTGCAGGATAAGGAGAAGAAGTTCTCCCCCTTCAAGGCGACGCTGGAAAAGTACAAGGGAAAGAAGTGCAAGATCGGGAGCAAGGAACAAGCCGACGCGGCGCTCGCCGCGCTCGCGGCGGGAACGTACGAGGTGGCGTCCGTCAAAAAGAGCGTCACCAAGTCGCACGCGCCCGCGCCCTTCACGACGAGCACGCTCCAGCAGGACGCCTCCAACAAGCTCGGCATGACTGCGCCCGAGACCATGCTCATGGCGCAGCACCTCTATGAGGGCATCGACATCGAGGGCGTGGGGCACGTCGCGTTCGTCACCTATATCCGTACTGACTCCACCCGCATCTCTTCCGATGCGCAGGCGGCGGCGCGCGAGCACATCGTGGCGACGTACGGCGAGGAGTACCTTCCCGCCAAGCCCAACATCTACGCCTCCAAGAAGGGCGCGCAGGACGCGCACGAGGCGATCCGTCCCATCGATCTTTCCCGCACGCCGGAGTCGGTCAAAAAATTGCTCGATAAAAAACACTACAACGTCTATAAGCTCATCTACGAGCGCTTCATCGCCTCGCAGATGACGGAGGCGCTGTACGATTCCATGCAGGCGGAGATCGCCAACGGCGACTATGCGCTCAAGGCGAGCGGCAAGGCGCTCAAGTTCGCGGGCTATACCGCCGTCTGGCAGGACAGCAAGCCCGGCGACGAGGAGGAGGGCAAGGGGCTCCTGCCCCCCGTCAGGGAAGGGGACGCGCTTGACTGCAAGGGCGTCAAGCCCGAGCAGAAGTTTACCAAGCCCCCCGTCCGCTATACGGACGCCTCCCTCGTCAAGGCGATGGAGGACAAGGGCATCGGGCGTCCTTCGACGTACGCGACCATCATCTCCGTGCTCAACAAAAGAAAGTATGTGGAGAAGGAGGGCAAGTACATGAAGCCCACCGAGGTCGCATACCGCATCACCGACATGCTGGTCAAGTACTTCCCCGAGGTCATGGACGTCGGCTTCACGGCGGACATGGAGACCAAACTCGACGAGATCGAGGACGGCGGCAAGGACTGGCACTCCGTCATTGCGGCGTTCTATCCGCCCTTTGAACAGCAGCTGCGCCACGCCAAGACGGACGGCGACGAGATTACCGACGTCAAGTGCAGCAAGTGCGGCTCGCCCATGGTCAGAAAGGCGGGCAAGTACGGCACCTATCTTGCCTGCTCCAACTATCCCGCCTGCTCCAATATCGTCAGCGAGGGCGAGGCAGAGATCTCCGATACCCCCTGCCCCAAGTGCGGCGCGATGATGGTCGTCAAGACGGGGCGGTACGGCAAGTTCCTCGCCTGCCCCAACTACCCGACCTGCAAGTCCACGCTGCCCTTCGGCGAGAAGGCGGAAGCGGAGCTTGCGGGCGTCTGCCCCGTCTGCGGCAAGCCGACCAGAAAGCTGCGCACCAAGACGGGCAAGATCTACTACGGCTGCACGGGCTATCCCGCCTGCGATTTTAGAAGCTGGGACGAGCCGACGGGCGAGAAGTGCCCCAAGTGCGGCGGCGCGCTCGTCAGGACGGCGCGCGGCAACGTCAAGTGCGCCAACAAGGAGTGCGGTTACCGCGTCAGCAATAAAAAGCCGCCCGAGCAGCAGGCATGATTCCCGTCATCGGCGCGGGGCTTGCGGGCAGCGAAGCGGCGTGGCAGCTCGCCGAGCACGGCGTTGAAGTCGAACTCATCGAACAAAAGCCCGCCCACCGTTCTCCCGCGCATACGTCGGATGCCTTTTGCGAGCTCGTCTGTTCCAATTCCTTAAAGAGCGACGACGTCTGGGGCAACGCCTGCGGACTATTAAAGGAGGAGATGCGCCGGCTCGGGTCTCTCACCATGGAGGCGGCGGACAGGACGCGCGTCCCCGCGGGCGGGGCGCTCGCCGTCGATCGGGACAAGTTTTCGGCATACGTCACGCAAAAATTGCGCCAACACCCCAACATTCACATTGTCTGCCGCGAACAGACGTCCCTTCCCGAGGCGGGCATCGTCGCGACGGGGCCGCTGACGGAGGGCGCATTGTATGCGGCGATCGGGGCGCGCTTCGGCGGAGGGCTGCACTTTTACGATGCGACTGCGCCCGTCGTCACGGCGGAGAGTATCGACTCCTCTGCCGCGTTCACGGCGGACCGCTACGGCAGGGGGACGGGAGACTACGTCAACTGTCCCATGACCAAAGAGGAGTACGAAACGTTCGTCACCGAGCTGCTCGCCGCCGAGAAAGTCACGCTGAAAGACTTTGAAAAGCGGGAGATCTTCGAGGGGTGCATGCCTGTCGAGGTCATGGCGTCGCGCGGCAGGGACGCGCTGCGCTTCGGCACCTTCAAGCCCGTCGGGCTCGCGGACGAGAGCGGCAGACGGCCGTACGCCGTATTGCAGCTGCGCAGGGAGAATGCGGAAGGGTCGCTTTTGGGACTGGTCGGCTGTCAGACCAATCTGAAGTTCGGCGAGCAAAAGCGCGTCTTTTCCCTCATCCCCGCCCTGAAACACGCGGAGTTCGTGCGCTACGGCGTCATGCACCGCAACACCTTTCTGGACGCGCCCCGCGTCCTGAGCGCCGATTTTTCCGTCAAGGATGCGCCCATGCTCTTCTTTGCGGGGCAGATCACGGGCGTGGAGGGGTATGTTGAGAGCGCGATGAGCGGAATGCTCGCTGGCATCCATTGCCTGCGAAAACTGCACGGCAAGCCGCCGATCGTACCTTCGGATACCTGCGTCATGGGTGCGTTGTCGCGCTATATCGCGGCGGAAAACAAGCACTTCCAGCCAATGAATGCCAATTACGGCATTCTGCGGGGACTGGACGTGCGCGATAAAAAAGAGAAAAAGCGTCTGATGGCAGAGCGCGCGCTGGGGGAGATCGACCGCATGCGCGCCGCACTTGCCAAATAAGAGGAGAAAAATATGGAGTTCCACGCAACAACCATCTGTGCCGTCAAAAAGGACGGCGTGACGGCAATCGCGGGCGACGGACAGGTCACCATGGGCGAGAGCGTCATCTTTAAGAACACCGCGCACAAGGTGCGCCGCATCTTTGGCGGCAAAGTCATTCTGGGCTTTGCCGGCAGCGTGACGGACGCCTTTGCACTCTCGGAGCGCTTTGAGGGGATGCTCAACAAGTTCTCGGGCAACCTGATGCGCTCGGCAGTCGAGCTCGCAGAGCTCTGGCGCAGCGACAAGGTGGGCAGGCGCCTGGAGGCGATGATGATCACCGCAGACAAGGACACGCTGCTCATTCTCTCGGGCACGGGCGAGGTCATCGAACCGGACGAGGGCATCTGTGCGATCGGTTCGGGCGGCAACTATGCGCTCGCCGCGGCGCGCGCGCTCGCGCAGAACACGGACTTCTCCGCCGAGGAGATCGCGCGCAAGTCCCTCAAGATCGCCTCTGAGATCTGCGTATTCACCAACGACAATATCATTTGCGAGACGGTGTAAAGAAGTTCACGCGAATCTTTTTGCAAAGGCAAAAATCTTCGCCGTGAGGTTCAGAGAAAACGCCGCCGCGACGAGACAGCGGCTCGTTTTCTCTCTGCGCAGGGATTTTAAGGGCTTACAATTTAGCCCCTGCGCATTCACTTTTTCCCCTCAAGCCAAAGGGTTGGCAAATTGAGGCGCGCTAACGCAGGGAAACCCTGCTTGCGCCATAAATGATAGCAAAGGACGCCAACTTCTCAAGCCTTCTCCCTCGGGAGAAGGTGGCGGCGATAGCCGACGGATGAGGGGAATATAATCTCAGATACAAGGAGGGTTTCCCTCCGCAGTATGCCCCTATATGCTGCTTTAGCGGCATGGGTGGAGATGGTGAATGCGGGCGAACTATAATGGTAAGCCCCTAAGGTTCGCCCGCAGAGGAAGAGGTGCCGTCAGGAGTGTGCTCCGTGCCGGCAGCCTCTTCCTCAGATCACGGAATTTTGTCACGCCTTTGCGTGAGAAAATTCGTGAATATAAAAGGAGTGTTTTTTATGGATTTATCACCCAGACAGATCGTAACCGAACTCAATAAGCACATCATCGGGCAGGACGAGGCGAAAAAGGCGGTCGCCATTGCGCTTCGCAACCGCTATCGCCGCTCGCAGCTTTCCAAGGAGCTGCGCGAGGAGATCACGCCCAAGAATATCATCATGAAGGGACCTACGGGCGTCGGTAAAACGGAGATCGCCCGCCGCCTTGCCAAGCTCGTCAAGGCGCCCTTCATCAAGGTCGAGGCGACCAAGTACACCGAAGTCGGCTACGTCGGCAAGGATGTGGAGGGCATGGTGCGCGACCTCGTCGAGTGCGCCGTCCGCCTCGTCAAGGACGAAAAGACGGCGGAGGTCTCCGTCAAGGCGACCGACGCCGCCGAGAAGAAGATGGTCAAGATCCTCGCAGAGGTCAAGAAGAACGACCGCGGCGAAACCGCGCGCGAGGTATTTGAGCAAAACCTTCTCGACTCCCTGCGCAAGGGGACGTTCGATAAGCTCGTCATCGAGGCGGAGGTCAAGGACGAGCCCAAGAACATGGAACTTGTCCCGGGCGGGGCTGCGATCAATCTCGGCTCTATCTTCGGCGAGATGCTGCCCGCCAAGAAAAAGAAGCGCAAACTCACCGTGTCCGAGGCGATGAAGCTGTTCATTGCTGAGGAATCCGAAAAGCTCATCGACAACGACGCCGTCACCGAAGAGGCGCTGCGCCGCGCCGAAAACGACGGCATCATCTTCATCGATGAGATCGACAAGATCGCGGCAAAGGGCAACACGGGCGGGGCGGACGTCTCGCGCGAGGGCGTCCAGCGCGATA